>ERZ1673736.44-NODE-44-length-176306-cov-36.910888_pt1 | contig 176306 bp, 190 predicted proteins | sample MGYA00580212_ERZ1673736 | MGnify/ENA primary metagenome ERZ1673736 (study PRJEB41218, sample SAMN15661752) | gut metagenome | host: Homo sapiens | place: Canada: London | collected 2015-08-20/2019-03-30 | study: EMG produced TPA metagenomics assembly of...
TCCACAGCTCTTGACAGAACTGGTTCCAGACTGCTTAATATAGAGTGTACTAACCGAACAGGAGAGACAGCATGAAACAGGTCGAAGTTTACACCGACGGCGCATGCAGCGGCAACCCCGGCCCCGGCGGGTGGGGCGCAGTACTGCGCTACCGCTTTGGCGGCAAAGTCTACGAAAAGGAGCTCAGCGGTGGAGATTCGTCCACCACCAACAACCGGATGGAGCTGACCGCCCTGATCGAGGCGCTGCGCCAGCTGAAAGAGCCCTGCCAAGTGCAGCTTTGCACCGACAGCCAGTATGTGATCAACGGGCTGCAGAAAGGCTGGGCCAAGGGATGGAAGCGCCGCGGCTGGAAAAAAGCCGATGGTTCCCCTGCGCTGAACCCGGATCTCTGGGAGCAGGCGCTGGAGCAGGAGGCACGCCACCAGATCACCTATATCTGGGTCAAAGGTCATGCGGGCCACCCAGAAAATGAGCGCTGTGACCAACTGGCTGTAGCGCAAAGTAAAGCACATGGCGGGAGGCAAGGAACATGAACGATACATTTTTGCCCGGGAACGGGTTTGACACCTACGAGAGCCAGGACAAGGTCCTGGTGGGGATGAGCGGCGGCGTGGACTCCAGCGTAACCGTGCGCATCCTGCAGCAACAGGGGTTTGGCGTAATGGGCGCTGTGATCCGTTTTTCCCCTGCCCATGAGGAGGCCGTAGCTGCCGCCCACAAAGCAGCCCAGCAGCTGGGTGTCGAATGTATTACGCTGGATGCCCAGGAGCTGTTTGACCAGCAGGTCGTGCAGCCCTTCTGCCAGCAGTACTGCGCGGGCCGCACCCCCAACCCCTGTGTGATGTGCAACCCCGCGGTCAAATTCCAGGCGCTGCTTACCGCCGCAGACCGGCTGGGCATCCAGTACATTGCTACCGGCCACTATGCCCGGGTAGAACTGGGAGAGGACGGCGTCAGTCGTATCTGTCAGCCAGAGAGCGCTGCGCGGGACCAAAGCTATATGCTGGGCCGATTGGATCAGCAGGTGCTCAGCCGCCTGCTGCTGCCCCTGGGCGAGTTTGAAAAAGAGGACATCCGGGAGATGGCCCGGGACTTTGGATTGGACTGCGCCGATGCGCCGGACAGCATGGAGATCTGCTTTGTGCCGGACGGGGATTATGCCGCCTACATCGCCCAGCGGGGCTACACCCCCAAAGCAGGGCACTTTCTCTCCCCGGACGGGGCAGATCTTGGGCCGCACCAGGGGGTGCTGCACTACACCGTAGGCCAGCGCAAGGGCCTGGGCATCGCCTTGGGTGAGCCGGTCTTTGTCAAGACCATCCTGCCCAGCGGCGATATCCAGTTGGCCCGGTCTGGGGATGAATACGTCCGCACGGTGGAGCTGCAGGACCTTGTCACGCCGGACGGCTCCACGCTGCCCGCTGGCCGCTATCAGGTGCGGGTGCGCAGCGCGGCGCCCCTGGCTGACGCCGTGTATGACGGCAAAGCCACCCTCCTTTTTGACCAGCCGGTGCGGGCTGCAGCCCCCGGCCAGGCCGCAGTCTTCTACCGCCAGGGTGCAGTAGCTGCCAGCGGCTGGATCCTCCGGGCAGAATAACGCAAAATAAACATCCCCGGCACATCGTTTTGCAGATGTGCCGGGGATGTTTTGGTTTTTAGTTGTTGTGCGGGTTCACGATATCCCGCCAGTCCAGATCGCCCCGCTCCAGGCCGTGGATCAGCACCTCGGCGGTAGCAATGTTGGTCGCCATGGGGATGTTATGCACATCACACAGGCGCAGCAGCGTCATCTCATTGGGTTCGCTGGGCTTTGCGTTGATGGGGTCCCGGAAGAACAGCAGCAGGTCGATCTCATTGCAGGCGATGCGGGATGCGATCTGCTGATCGCCGCCCTGGATCCCTGCCAAAAAGCGCTGCACCTGCAGGCCCGTGGCCTCACTGATCAATTTTCCGGTGGTGCCTGTGGCTACCAACTTGTGCTGGCTTAGGATGCGGCAGTATGCCGTGCAGAACTGCACCATCAGTTCTTTTTTGGAGTCGTGCGCAATCAGTGCGATCGTCATTCCGTTTATTCTCTCCTTTGCGTACCGCTTCCCAGCGAAATTATTGCTTTTATCATTTTATCACAATTTCGGCCCTTTTACAAGCGTTTTTTAGACAAAAGCGTCAACTCGAAAATACTACAATTAAGTGCAAGAAAGGCAAACGCCGATCTTGCACTATTTTTTTTACTGTTACGGAGGAGGTGACAGAACTTGATCGGAGGATACTTTAGCCCAGCAGACCGGCAGCAAATAGCTGAAATGTGGGCGGCATATCAACCCGTATCTGTAATTGCCTGCGCTCTCATGGTTGACCCCTCGACCGTCCACCGTGAATTGAAGTTAGGCAACGAAAACGGCGAACTGGACGAAAACAAACGGCTGGCCTACAACCCGGAACTGGCGCAGCTCCGTTTTCAGGAAAACCTGCGCCGCCGTGGCAGACGGAAAACCACCAAATAAACCACAAAGCAAGCCACATAAAGGAGGAACCATTCCATGACAAAGATGACCAAAAACGGAGTAAGCACTACCGCCGCACTGGGGCAGGAGCAGTTTGAAAACTTCACCCGCAAGGTAGGCCGGCAGGTTAAGCGGTACGTGCAATACGACTACCGCCATACTGACGGCGAACTGTTCAGCTGCGTGCGCCCCACCCTCGATGCCTGCCGCGCTGCACGTGACGCATGGCTGGATGCGAAAGCGGGGGCGATGGCATGAGCGATATTAAACCCATTGTGCTGAAAGCACGATCCGCAAGCGATTGCGTGGGGGTTATCCGACTAACCCCGGAGGCTGAAAAAGTGGTAAGGCGGCTGCACAGCCGCTCCCACCTACCGATCCGTCAAATTGTGTCGGAAATCATTATACAGGCTGAACACCTGATCGACATTGACCTGTCCGAATACAGCGAGGAGGAAGATGATTTATGAAAAAATGCACCCTTAACACCGTGGCGCCCGGTACGCTGATCAGCTACCGCGAACGCCACGCAATCGTGCTGGAACACCTGCCGCAAGGCGTGTTTGTCCAGCTGGTTGATCCCATTGAGGATCGAGCCTTTGGCAAAACGAACGACTGGCGCGAAAGCGATCTGCGCCAGTATCTGAATGGCGAGTTTGCCCGCCTGCTCTGCGAGGGCAACACGGACGAACTGCTGGACACCGTAACCGACCTTACGGCGATGGACGGCACAACGGACTATGGCTCCAGCGTGGACAAGGTAACGCTGCTGACCGTTGACCAGTGCCGCAAGTACCGTTATACCCACCCCCTGCCGGACGAGTGGGAGTGGACTTCCACGCCGGCCAGCACACCGGGTGGATGGGATGAAAACAAGTGTTACGCCTACTGCCTGATCACTAGTGGCAATGTGAGCAGCGACGGCTGCACCGGTACCCGCGGCGCCCGCCCCGCTTTCACCCTCCCCTCCAACCTCTGCGTGGAACTGCCGCACTGCACTGGGCTTGCGGACTACACGGACGTGGAACTGCTGGAGGAGCTGCTGAAACGTCAGCAGTGCGAGAAATGACCCGGCATCAAGCCGCACGGCAGAGGCGGCTATTACGCAGGCGCCGCCGCATCGTCACGTTGCTGCTCCTGCTTACTGCCGTACTTATTATAACCCCTGTGGCGTGTACGAGAAAAGCGGCCGCACCGCAGACCCCTACCGCGCCGCCTGCAAGTGTTTTGCCGCCTGTGACAACCGACAGCACCGCCGCGCCTTTATCACCCGTTCCAACGCCGGAAACGGTGCCGTGGACGGAAGAGGACGTATTGGCGATTGCCAGAACCCTGTCCGGCGAGTGCTATGAGGACAAGACACAGGACAAGCGGCTGGTTGCAGAGGTCATCGTCAACCGCGTAAGCGCAGGGCACTTTGGGGACACCGTGATCGATGTGGTCACAAGCCCATACCAGTTTGTTGGTTACTGGAACCCCAGCCGGGAGATCAGCGAAAGCGATATGCAGATTGCAACCGAAACGCTCCGCGACTGGTACGCCAACGACTGCAACGCGCTTTCTGAATGGCTGTATTTCACGGCTGGCGACAACCGCGAAAACAATTTTAGAACCGAATATGAGGAGGAATAACCATGTTTGAAATCAACGTAACCGTCAACGCCCCGGAGCTTGCCGAGGCACTGAACAACCTCGCTGCCGCGCTGAAAGGCGCAAAGCCCGAACCCGCAGCCAGCAAGGCAGGCAAAGCGGACAAGCCCGCGCCCGTTCCCCCTGCGGACTATATGCCGCCTGCTGATACTGCACCGGCTCCCGCCACACCCGCACCCGCAGTAACCCCGGCTCCAGCTCCTGCGCCTGCACCCGTTCAGGCTCCCGTAACGCCCGCCCCTGCGCCCGCGCCTGTTCCTGTGGCACCCGCCCCCACCTACAACCGCGATCAGATTATGACGGCAGGCGCCGCGCTGATTGACGCGGGCAAGATCAACGAGCTTATGGGGCTGCTCAATTCCTTTGGCGTTCAGGCTGTGACCCAGCTCAAGCAGGATCAGCTGGGTGCATTCGCAACAGAACTGCGCAAGCTGGGCGCCCAGATTTAAGAGAGGAGGACACCCGATGCCGGATAAACACGCAATTCTTTCCCCGTCAGCCGCGCACCGCTGGCTGCACTGTACGCCGGCGCCGCGTGTGGAGGCTGAATTTCCCGAAACCACCAGCGAATATGCCGAGGAGGGCAGACTTGCCCACAGCGTATGCGAACTGGCGGCAAAAAAGAAATTTACCGTTATGAACAACCGGACATATAACAGCCGGTTGAAAAAGCTGAAAGCTGATCCCAAATGGGACGATGAAATGCTGTCCACCGCCGCCACCTATGTGGAACACCTGACCGAACACGCAATGCGGTTTGAACACGCACCCTACGTTGCTCTGGAGGTGCAGGTGGACATCACCGACTACGCCCCGGAGGCGTTCGGCACCTGCGACTGCGTAATGATCGGCGGGGACGAGCTGATCATTACCGACTACAAGCACGGCAAAGGCGTACCCGTTTCCGCGCAGGACAATCCGCAGATGCTGCTGTATGCGCTGGGCGCCCTCAAGCTGTACCGTCCTATTTACGGCGATATGATCCGCCGCGTCAGTACTTACATTGACCAGCCCCGGCTGGGCAGCTATGACGGCGCATCCATGACCGTGGAGGAGCTGCTTGCATGGGGCGAAAGCATTAAGCCCAAAGCCGCCGCCGCGTTCATGGGAACCGGTGAATTTGCACCCGGCGAATGGTGCCGTTTCTGCCGCGCAAAAGCAAAGTGCCGCGCCCGCGCAAACCAAAACACCGCGCTGGAAGATTTTAAGGACTGTATCCCGCTGGGGCGATCCATTCCGATGCAGGCAGAGTACGACGCCACAGGGTTTAAGCCGTCCAACTGCCTGACAGACGAGGAGATCGGCACCCTGCTGGTCAGAGCCGAGGGGCTTGTGGCATGGTACAACGACCTGAAAGAATACACCCTCGCTGCCTGCCTGAATGGCAAGACGATCCCCGGCTGGAAAGCCGTAGAGGGGCGCAGTACACGCGCCTGGACAGACCAGGACGCCGCGCTGGAGGCTCTTATGGCTGGAGGAGTGGAAGAGGCGATTATTTATGACCGTGTACCTAAAACGCTGGCGCAGCTGGAAAAGGTCATCGGCAAACAGCGGTTTGGCGAACTGGTGGGCGGCATGATCACAAAATCCCCCGGCAAGCCTGCGCTTGCTGCTGAAAGCGACAAACGCCCCGCATACAACGGCGCGGCGGCTGATTTTTCGGAGGTGAAAGCACTATGAGCATTGAACGCCTCGGCGGCGCCTATATCCCTGTTTGCGACTGCTGCGGCGAGGAACTTGCAACGGAGTACGACTTTTACGATGCGCTTGCCGCTGTCAGAGCCGCAGGCTGGCGCAACGTGAAATGCGGATCGGAGTGGATGACTTACTGCCCGGACTGTTACAACGAAATCCACGGTGCGGCAGCTGACTTTACGGGGGTGGGGCGATGAATATTACCTACCTGCACGGCGAACCGGCACCCCGCAAAGAACTGGAACCATTTGACGTTGTACAAGGCTCTTTTCACGCCCAGCTGTACGACATAAACAGCCTGCTGGATTTACCCCTTGCGAACGTCCGCAAGCTGTGGAAAATCATGCTTTCAGCCGCATGGGAAAATGAGAAATCCATTGATCAGGTGCGGGGCTGGCTGCCCCGCGCCGCCGAAAATGCGGCAGAGGATATACGGCTTGCAGAAAACGCTCTGAAAGACGCAAAGACTGCCGCCGCTGCGCGCCACAGTGAAAACGCCGCAATGGGCGATGGCTACTGGCAAAAGACCGTTACCGACCTAAAACGGATGCTGAAAAACGCAAAGGCAAAAAAGGCGCCGACATCTGTAATAGATAATATCACCCGCAACCTTGACAGCGCGATCCAGCACCGGGACGCGCCCAGACTGGCAGACCGCGCAGTAAAGGATGCGCAAAGGCGTCTGACGAACTGCAAAGCCAGACAGGAAAAAGTACAAAAGCTACAAGCTATTTTCGATGACATGGCTGCAAAAGCCAATATATAAGGAGGCATTTATTATGTATCAGAATATCCCCACCAAAGTGTTGACCGGCGAAGTGCGCCTGTCCTACGCCAACCTGACCACTCCCCGCGCCGTCCAGCAGGGACAGGATGCAAAGTACTCCGTAACCCTGCTGATCCCCAAAACGGATACCGCCACAAAGGCGAACATTGACGCCAGCATTGAGGCGGCCGCGCAGGACGCGCAGGGCAAGCTGTGGAGCGGCATCCGCCCGCCTGTGCTGCCCACCCCGCTGCATGACGGCGATGGCGTCCGCGAGAACGGCACCCCTTACGGCCCGGAATGCAAGGGCTGCTGGGTAATGACCGCCAGCACCAAAAACAAGCCGCAGGTTGTCCACCAGTCTGATGTCAACACCGAACTGGCGCCGCAGGACATTTACAGCGGTATGTACGCCCGCGTGACCATCAATTTCTTTGGCTACATGAGCAACGGCAAAAAGGGCGTTGGCTGCGGCCTGGGTAACGTGATGAAAACACGGGACGGCGAACCCCTGGCGGGCGGCGCGTCTGCCGCGTCTGACTTTGCATCCGTAGGCAATACGGTTGCCGCCCCGGCTGCGCCTGCCGCGCCCAACTACGGCGGCGTACCTGCTGGCGCAGCTCCCTTGCAGATTAACCCGCTCACTGGCCAGCCTATGGGCGTTTAACCCTCTTATCCCCCTGTATGGGGGCGTTTCTGGGCGGTTGTACGATAACAGCCGCACCCCAGTGTCAGCACGGGCGCGGTGCGCAACGCGATGCTATCAAAGCGCGATCCCGTTAGTGCTTTGAGGTTATGCGGTTATCCTCACGGCGGCAGCACCATCCGCGAAACCGCAGGGTGCCGTTTCTGGGCGGTTGTACGTCAACAGCCGCACCCCAGTGCTATTTTTGAAAAAGGAGGCGGGCGTATGCACCATTTAAGCATTGACCTTGAAACATACAGCAGTGTGCCGATTGCAAAGGCCGGCGCGCAGAAATATATCCAAAGCCCGGATTTTGAAATCTTACTGTTTGCCTACAGCCTGGACGGCGGGGACGTGCATATCATTGATCTGGCGCAGGGCGAACTGTTGCCGCAGTGGCTTGCCTCTGCCCTGTCCGACCCCCAGTATATCAAACACGCATACAATGCCTCGTTTGAGTGGGGCTGTCTGTCCAAATTCATGGGAACGCTGCCCATTGACCAGTGGCGTTGCACCATGTTCCACGGTCTTTACTGCGGCTATACGGCGGGGCTGGATGCCACCGGCAAAGCCCTGGGCTTACCGGCAGACAAACAAAAGCTGTCCACCGGCAAGGCGCTGATCCGTTATTTCTGCGTCCCCTGCGCCCCTACAAAGACCAACGGCGGGCGCACTCGCAACTACCCGCGCCACGATCCGGCGAAATGGGCGCTGTTCAAAGAATACTGCATCGGGGACGTTACCACCGAAATGGAAATACTGCACCGGCTGGAAAACTTCCCCGTGCCGCCAGAGCTTGAAAAGCAGTGGCAGACGGATGTGCTGATAAACGCCCGTGGCGTGGCGGTTGACATGGATATGGTACGCGGCGCGCTATGGATCGGGGAAACCACCCGCGACCAGCTGACCGAGGAGGCGGTTACGCTGTCCGGGTTGATTAACCCCAACAGCGTAAAACAGCTCATGCAATGGCTGGAGGAAGAACTGGACGAGGAACTCACCGACCTGCGCAAAGACACCGTAAGCCGCCTGTTAAATGGCAACCTGACGAACGACACCGCCCGCCGTATGCTGGAAATCCGGCAGGAGCTGGGCAAGACCAGTACAAAGAAGTACAACGCCATTGAGGCGGCTGTCTGCGCCGATGGGCGCGTCCGTGGTCTTTTGCAATTCTACGGCGCCAACCGCACGGGGCGCTGGGCCGGCAGGCTTGTGCAGGTGCAGAACCTGCCCCGCACCTACGTGGAGCCGCTGCCGCTGGCGCGCGACCTTGTAAAGCGCCGGGAAACCGCGTCACTGCGGGCGTTGTTCGGCTCCGTGCCTGACACCCTCTCACAGCTGATCCGCACCTCATTTATTGCCGAACCCGGCAACGCGCTGGTGGACGCGGATTTTTCAGCCATTGAGGCGCGCGTCATATCGTGGCTGGCCGGCGAAAGCTGGCGGCTTGATGTATTCAGGACGCACGGCAAAATTTACGAGGCGTCTGCCTCGCAGATGTTCGGCGTACCGCTGGAACGGATCAAAAAAGGCAATCCCGAATACGCCCTCCGGCAGAAAGGCAAAGTTGCGGAGCTTGCGCTGGGGTATCAGGGCAGCACCGGCGCGCTGATCAAAATGGGCGCTCTGGACATGGGACTGACTGAGGCAGAGCTGCCGGACATTGTGAACCGCTGGCGTGACGCAAACAAGCGCATACGCGATCTGTGGTACAGCATGGAGGCGGCTGCGGTGCAGGTTATCCAGACAGGGCAACCCGTGGGGCTGCGCAGTCTGGTGCTGGCACGTGAAATGGACGCCGGCAACAATCTGGACTTTCTGACCATACGCCTGCCCAGCGGGCGCAAGCTGTATTACGCGCACCCCTCACTGGGGCAAAACCAGTGGGGCAAGCCGTCAATCACCTACATGGGCATGGATCAGACCACAAAGAAATGGAAACTGATCGAAACCTACGGCGGCAAACTGGTGGAGAATTGTGTGCAGGCCATTGCCCGCGACTGTCTGGCAGAGGCTATTGAACGGCTGGAGGCGGCGAATTACCCCGTTGTTTTCCACGTCCATGACGAGGTTGTGGTGGAATGCACCGCAGAACGCGCCAGCCTGGACGATATAGCCGCCATTATGGGGCAACCCGTATCATGGGCGCCAGACCTGCCGCTGGGCGCAGACGGCTGGGTTGGCGCATTCTACAAAAAGGATTGAGGAGGTATCGCAATGCACGACCCGGTAAATCACCCCGCCCATTACACGGACGGGCAGATCGAGGTCATCGACTTTATAGACGATAAACAGCTGTCTTACTGCCTCGGCAACGCAGTCAAATACATTTCCCGCGCGGGCAAAAAAGACCCGGCTAAAACCATTGAGGACTTGCAAAAGGCAGTCTGGTATCTGAACCACGAAATTGAAAAACGGAAACGGGAGGCGGCGCAATGTACGACATCAGACCCGGCGCAATCATAAACGCGGATTGCCTCACCGTTCTGCGGCAAATGGACGCCGGCAGTGTGGACATGGTTATAACCGATCCCCCGTATGGTGTGGACTACCAAAGCACCCGCGCCGCAAAAGAAAACCGCAAGGACAAGATCGCGGGCGATAAACGCCCCTTTATCTGGTGGATATATGACGCTTACCGCGTCTTGAAAGAGGGGGGGGAGTACTGTGTTTCAGCCGCTGGGACGTACAGCAGACGTTTATAGACGCGCTGAAAATTGCAGGCTTTTCCGTCAAGTCCGTAATCGTATGGGATCGCGTCCACCACGGCATGGGCGATCTGAAAGGCAGCTTTGCCCCTCGGTATGATACCTGTATCTTTGCCGCCAAAGGGCGGTATATTCTGCCAAACGGCCGCCCTGACGATGTGATCCAGTGCCAGCGTCTAAACGGCGCGGAACTGCTGCACCCGAATGAAAAGCCCGTCGCCCTTATGCGGCAGCTGATAGAGGCAACCACAAAGCTGGGTGCGCTGGTGCTTGATCCGTTTGCGGGCAGCGGCTCCACGCTGGCGGCGGCAGCATTAACCGGCAGGCAGTATATCGGCGTGGAGATTGATCCCGAATACTGCCGTATTGCGCAAAAGAAAGTGCAGGACGCGCTGAAAACGCGCCTGCTGAAAGGAGGCATCGACTTATGAAATTAGTATATATCTGTTCCCGCTACCGCGCGGATGTAACCCACACTGTAGAGGAGGCTGTGGACAGCGCATTGTACGCCTGCTCTGTGGCAATCAGCAAAGGCTATGCGCCGATTGCGCCCCACCTCTACCTGCCCCGCTGTCTGGACGATAACGAACCCGCCGAACGCGCGGCCGGCACGGCTGCGGGGCTGGCGTTCCTCGCTGTATGTGATGAAGTCTGGCAGTGGGGCAAAACCATTACCGAGGGCATGGCGGCAGAGCTTGCCCGCGCAAAAGAGCTGGGCATCCCCATTAAAGTGTACAACACGCTGGGCATCCCGTATGAACAATGGAACAGCGTAAAGCTGGCAAACGATCCCGCCTACATAGCCGAATGCCGGAAAGCGGGGCGGGAGCTTTGAAACACCTCGGTGACATAGCAAAAGTACATGGCGGCGATATTGCCCCCGTGGACGTGATCACCTTTGGCTCCCCGTGTCAGGACTTGTCCGTGGCGGGCGGTCAAAAAGGCATGAAATACGTTTGCCCCGCCTGCGGCGTAGAGTTTGCGATCACTGCCGGCGCCGCGTCCTGCCCCGTGTGCGGCACGGAAATTGAAAAGACCCGCTCCGGGCTTTTCATTGAGGCGGTGCGGATTATTAAGGAAATGAGGAAAAAGACCAATGGAAAACAACCCCGCTTTGCCGTCTGGGAAAACGTCCCCGGCGCATTCAGCAGCAACAAAGGCGCAGACTTCCAGATCGTCCTGCTTGAACTGTGCCGCGTCACAGAACCAAAAGCCCCCGCTATTGCTGTCCCTAAAGGCGGCTGGCCAAACGCCGGATGCCTCACTGACGTGGGCGGCGGCAGCATTGCCTGGCGAACCCTTGACGCTCAATTTCATGGAGTACCCCAATGCCGCCGTAGGATCATCCTTGTCTGCGATTTTGCAGGACAATGTGCCGGACAGCTACTCTTTAAGCCCAGCGGCCTGCCGGGGTATCCTGCGGAGGGCGTTTGTAAGGGGCAAGCCCCTGCCGGAGCCGCTGCTGTCCGCGCTGATTATGCAGGCGAACCGATAGGCTTTGCCTATAAAGCCAGCGGCACCGCAGGCAGCGTTGCGGCGGCAGTCAATACCGCCCCTACCCTGTTAAGCGCGCGGCATGATGCAGCAATCTGCCTGCAAGGCTCCATGATCGGACGCGCCGACAGAAACGGCCCGCAGGGCAACGGCGTAAACGAGGATGTGAGTTTTACGCTGAACACGACCGACCGCCACGCCGTAGTGGTAGAAAACCATCCGCAGGACAGCCGCGTGTCTATCCGCAAGGATGGCACTGTACAGACGCTGACCGGGCAGATGGGTACAGGGGGGGGGAATGTGCCATTAGTTTTGTTGGAGGAGTAACCATTGGCGGCAACGCCGTCACATTTAAGGAAAACGCGCCTGCGCTGCTGGCGCGTGACTACAAAGACCCGCCAACACTGGCGTTTGAAACCCCGACAGGAGGCGAAAGCATGAATGCAACGTACACAGTGCGCCGTCTGACGCCCACCGAATGCGCCCGCCTGCAAGGCTTTCCAGACTGGTGGGCAGACCTGCCGCAGCTTGAAGATATGACCGATGAGGCTTTTTCTTTCTGGCAGGAAGTGCGCGCCACCTACGCTGCGATCAACGGCAAAACCTACAAGCCCGTAAGCAAGCGGCAGATGGTTAAGTGGTACAACAAACTGCACACCGACAGCGCGGAGTACAAAATGTGGGGCAACGGCGTTGCCCTGCCCGTGGTGCGTATCCCTCTGCACGGCATGGCGCAGCTGGGCGCAAAGACAATGGGCAGCTTGTTTGACGGCTTCGGGGGCTTTCCCCTTGCCGGCCTTTTGGACGGCATAGAAACCCTGTGGGCGTCGGAAATTGAACCCTACCCCATTGCCGTTACAGCGTGGAATTTTGGCGGCAGGGCGCAGGTATTACTGGGAGGTGTACATCGGAATGAGTGAGTTTTTACCGTTCCCGCAAAAGAAATACAACATAATTTATGCCGATCCCCCGTGGCGGTATTCTGACCGGGGATGCAACGGCAACGCAGAGGATCACTACGAAACGATGACGTTCAAAGACCTCTGCCGCCTGCCCGTTTCAGGTAACGGGGGGGGATCACCCGGAATTGCCGCAGAGGACTGTGTGCTGCTTATGTGGGCAACTTATCCCATGATGCGGGAGGCGTTGTTCTTGATAGACGCATGGGGGTTTACCTACAAAAGCATTGCGTTTCAATGGGTAAAGCAAAACAGGAGCGGCAACGGTTACTTTTTTGGGCTGGGACGCTGGACGCGGGGCAACACGGAGCCGTGCCTGTTGGCAGTCAAGGGCAAGCCCAAACGTGCGTCAAACGCCGTCAGCCAGCTCATTATGTCACCGATCCGCGAACACAGCCGCAAGCCGGACGAAGTACGCGACCGCATTGTGGAGCTGCTGGGGGACTTGCCGCGCATAGAGCTGTTTGCCCGCGAGGCGGCACCCGGCTGGGACTGCTGGGGCAAAGAGGCTCCAATAAATGGGGTGTTCCGCTATGATGATTAACGACAGAAAAATAATCATATCTGTGGGCAACCACCGGCGCAGTGTAAACTGGCAGCCGCAGACCCTGCTGCTGTCCGAACTGTACGAAAAGCTCCGCGTACCGGCACGGGGAACGGAAACCATGCAGGAATACCTCGCGCTGCGCAAGTCTGAACAGGACGACCGCAAAGACGTGGGCGGGTATGTGGCCGGCTCCCTTGCAGGAACGCGCCGCAAGGCGGGCGCAGTGACCGGCAGGGACGTTGTAACGCTTGACCTTGACACCGTACCCCCAGGCGGCACGGAGGACGTTCTGCGGCGCGTGGAGGGGCTGGGGTGCGGTTACTGCATATACAGCACCCGCAAGCACTCCCCCGCTGCCCCGCGCCTGCGCGTTCTGATCCCGCTTGACCGCACGGCGACCGCAGACGAATACGAACCCATAGCCCGCCGCATGGCTGAATATATCGGCATGGAGTTTGCCGACCCTACTACGTTTGAAGTAACGCGGCTTATGTACTGGCCCAGCTGCTGCGCAGACGGCGAGTATATTTACACCTATCAGGACAAAGGGATGCTGTCCGTGGACGGGGTGCTGGCAACGTATAAAGACTGGCACGATGTCACCGAATGGCCGCAGGCTGTGGGCGAAAAGAACCACGCCAAACTTGCCATGCGGCAGGGTGATCCCCTTGCCAAAAACGGCGTTGTAGGCGCATTCTGCCGCACTTATGACATCTACCGCGCAATGGACGTATTCCTGCCCCATATTTACGAGGCTGTGGACACCATGCCGGGACGGTACACCTATCTGGGCGGCAGCACCACAGGCGGCGCAGTGGTATACGATGACGGCAAATTTCTTTACAGTCATCATGCCACCGACCCGTGCAGCGGGCGGCTGGTCAACGCTTTTGACCTTGTGCGCCTGCATAAGTTTGAGGGGCTGGATGATGATGCCGTACCCGGAACCCCTACCAACCGCCTGCCGTCCTACACGGCTATGTGCGAGCTTGCCGTAGCGGACGCCGGCGTGTCTGCCCTTATGGCGCAGGAGCGCGTACAGGCGGCAGCAAGCGACTTTGCGGACGTGGGCAGCACAGGCGCCGCAGAGGGCGCAGACGCGCCCGCAGACGGCGAGACACAGCCCAGCATGGACTGGGTTGCCCAGCTGACCGTAAACAAGCAGACGGGCGTAATTAAGGCTACCATCGACAACGTTTGGCTGATCCTTGAAAACGACCCGAACCTAAAGGGCAAGTTTGCCCTCAACGAGTTTGCCGGACGCGGCGAGGTGCTGGGCGCCCTGCCGTGGGAAAAGCGCAGTAAACGCCGCCTGTGGGACGATAACGACAACCAGGGGCTGTACTGGTATATGGAAAAATATTACAACATTACCGGCAACGGAAAAATTGACGGGGCGCTGTCCCTGCACAGCGTCAAGCACAGTTTCAACGAGGTGCGCGACTACCTGAACAGTTTGCAGTGGGACGGTACGCCGCGCCTTGACACCCTTTTTATTGACTATCTGGGGGCGGCTGACGAGCCGTATATCCGTACTGTGACGCGCAAGGCGTTTACCGCCGCCGTGAGCCGCGCCATGACCCCCGGTTGCAAGTATGACACGATGGTTATTCTGTCCGGCCCGCAGGGCATCGGCAAAAGCACCCTGCTGGACAAAATGAGCCGGGGCTGGTTTAACGACAGCATCCGCACCTTTGAGGGCAAGGAGGCAAGCGAATTGTTACAAGGGGTGTGGATCGTGGAAGTGGGCGAACTGGACGCATTCCGGCGCACAGACGTTGCGCGGATCAAACAGTTTCTTTCCCTGCGGGCGGATCGTTTCCGCGCTGCTTACGGCCGGCACGTCAAAGAACTGCCGCGCTGCTGTGTCTTTTTCGGCACGACCAACACAACGGAATATCTGCAAGACCGCACCGGAAACCGCCGCTTTTGGCCTGTGGACGTAGGGCAGCAGGATCCGAAAAAAAGCGTCTGGCGCGACCTGGACGATGACATCGATCAGCTATGGGCGGAGGCAACTATGCGCTGGCGGGCCGGCGAGGCGCTGTTCCTTACCGGCGAAGTGGAAGAAACCGCAAAGACCCGGCAGGAACAGCACCGGGAGATCAGCACCCGCGAGGGCATCGTTCTGGACTTCCTGGAACGCGAAGTGCCGGAGGACTGGCAAAGCTGGCCGCTGGACAAGCGCCGGATGTTCTGGGCGGGCAGTATCACCGGGGAGCTGAAACTTGTGCCGCGTGATAAGGTCTGCGCCCTTGAGGTGTGGTGCGAGGCGTTCAACGGATCGCAGAAAGAAATGAAGTACACCGACACCACAGAGATCAACGGGATACTGGAAACGGCAAAGGGTTGGGTGCGATCCAGGAATGGCATCCGCTGCGGATACTGCGGGCTGCAACGCGGTTTTACACGGTGCTTTTAGCCGTTACATTGCCTGTTACATCTGGGTGTTACATCTTCTTTGAATGTAACAGGCGCCCGTTACATCGTTACATTGGTGTTACATTGAATGTAACGGGCAAAACCCTTGTAAACACTGGCTTTGAGGGCTGTCTGTTACATTGTTACATTCATTTCTATTAAGTACTAAAATAGAGAAATTAGAGAAAATAGAGAGTATTTTATACGCCTAATCCGCCTGATCCGCGCATATTACGCGCGCGATGTAACTAATGTAACACCCCTGTTTTTGATTGATTTTGGAGGTACGAATATGCGGGAAAGCGATATTGAACGCCGCCTTGTGCAAGGGGTGAAAAAGCTGGGCGGCAGGGCGTATAAGTTTGTCAGCCCCGGCAACGTTGGTGTGCCTGACCGGCTGGTTGTTCTGCCGGGAGGCGTAGTCCTGTTTGTGGAAGTCAAAGCCCCGGACGGCCGGCTGTCCCCCAACCAGCGGCTGCAAATGCGGGAGCTGACCCAGATGGGGGCGCACGTTTTTGTAGTGTGGGACGCCGGGGACGTAGACGAGTTTTTACAAGCCTGCCGCGACAGGTACATGAAGTGAGGGATGCTGAATGATTTATGAACCGTATCCGTACCAGCAGTATTGCGCGGCGCGGATTGTAGCAGACGCTGCCGTGGGGCTGTTTTTAGATATGGGGCTGGGCAAGACCGTGATCACGCTGGACGCGATCAACACCCTGCGGTATGACCGCTGGGCGGTGCAGCGGGTGCTGATCATAGCACCCAAAAAGGTTGCCGAGGGAACCTGGACAAAGGAGGCGCAGAAGTGGGAACACCTGCGGCACCTGCGCATATCGGCGGTGCTGGGCAGTCAGCAGAAACGGCTGCGGGCGCTTGCCACCCCGGCAGACATTTACGTGATCAACCGGGATAATGTGGCGTGGCTTGTGGATTATTTCAAAAATGCGTGGCCGTTCGACATGGTGGTGCTGGACGAAAGCAGCAGCTTTAAGAACAGCCAGAGCAAGCGGTTTAAGGCGTTAAAGCTGGTACGGAGCCGGATCAACCGTCTGGTGGAACTGACCGGCACCCCCGCCTCTAACGGGCTGATCGACCTGTGGGCGCAGATATACCTGCTGGACGGCGGCGCAAGGCTGGGCAGGACGCTGGGGCAGTACCGTGAGCGGTTTTTCGATCCAGACAAGCGGAGCCGCACACAGATTTTTTCCTACACGCCAAAGGACGGCAGCATGGAATACATACAGCAGGCCATCGGGGATATATGCGTAAGCATGAAAGCCGAGGACTATTTGAACCTGCCAGATCGGATGTTTGACGATGTACCCGTGGTGCTGGACGATAAAGCGCGGAAAGCCTACCGGCAGCTGGAGCGCGACCTGCTACTGGAACTGGACGAGGGGCAGATCACCGCCGCCTCTGCCGGGGTGCTGACCGGCAAGCTGTTGCAGCTTTGCAACGGGGCGGTGTATGACAGCGAGAAACGGCCGCTTGCGATCCACAACTGCAAGGTGGAGGCGTTTCTTGAGGTGCTGGAACAGCTGAACGGGCAGCACTGCCTGGTGTTTTATAACTTCCAGCATGACCGCGACCGCCTGCTTGCGGCGCTTGAACCGCTGGGGCTGCGTGTGCGGGTGTACCAGAACGCCGCAGACGAGGACGCATGGAACGCTGGGGAAATTGACGTGCTGCTGGCACACCCCGCAAGCTGCGCCTACGGGCTGAACCTCCAGAACGGCGGGCATCACATCGTGTGGTTTGGCCTTACCTGGTCACTGGAACAGTACGAACAGGCAAATAAGAGGCTGCACCGGCAGGGACAGCGGCATCCGGTCATTGTCCACCACCTTGTGGTGCAGGGCGGCATGGACGAGGACGTAATAGAAAGCCTGCGGGCAAAGGGCGATACGCAGGAGGCGTTGATGGACGCATTGAAAGCAAGGATTAAGAAAGCGAGGGAAACTGCGGTATGAGTGAAAAAGTAAATCCCGCCGTTATGCTGAACGGCGATCAGGTATATCTGGACGAACTGATCCGGGAAAACGCGCGGCTGACTGTTATGCAGGAGGCTTTCCGTGTGCGGATCGCAGAATTGGAACAGCAGATTGAGGATCAGGCGGCGAATATTGCCAGCCTGGAGGTGCATTCCTATGCACGGGAAAGCGCGGACGATCTGCGGCATTACAGGCATTACAAAAGTCTGTTGAAAAAGGCGGTGAACGACCTGCATTTTGTTATGGCCGGCGGCGACCCATGCAAGGTATGTGCCAAAAAGTGCATGATGGGCGAGGGAAACTGTCAGCCGGTTTGGACGGGGGAAAAGGAAATATGACGTTAAAGGAGCTTTCCCAGCTGTATTACCTGAACCGGGAAATTGAACGCGACAAAGCGCGGCTTGACGAGCTGTATTCTAAAGCCGCTGGCTGCACCCAGACCATAACGGGGATGCCCCACGTCCCTGGCGTAACGGACAAGGTGGGCAAGTACGCCGCCGAAATTGCCGATCTGCGGGGTATCATTGAGGCGAACATCCAGCGGTGCTTTTACGAATTGAACCGGCTGAACCGCTTTATTGAGAACGTAGACGATGCACAAATGCGCATGATCCTGTCCCTGCGGTTTGTGAACGGGCTGACCTGGAGGCAGGTTGCGCACAGTATCGGCGGGGGCAATACGGAGGACAGTGTGCGCAAGGCCTGCCAGCGGTTTTTGCAGGAACAGGACGCAGAAAATTAAAGTTGTCCGTTTTGTCCGGTTTAGATGTGCTATAATGGCATAGGTGGAATTAGGCTTGATTATTCCTCCTTTGTGGCATGGGGCGGTGCGCGTTCAAAGGCGCACCGCCCTGCTTTATCTTATTTTTGTTATGAGGTGGTGATCTTGGCAGATAAGTTGACGCCAAAACAGCGGCGGTTTACGCAGGAGTTTACAATAGACCATAATGCGACACAGGCCGCGATCCGTGCTGGGTACAGCCCTAAAACGGCAGGCGCAATAGGCGCTGAAAACTTAAAAAAACCTCAAATTGATGCCGAAATCAAGCGGATCGAAAGCGCAACCGTGCAGAAACTGGAAATCACACGGGAACGAATTGCGCAGGAATTGGCGGAGATTGCGTTTGCCAAAGCAACGGACTATGTGAGCGTGGAAACCGAACCGGCTCCGCGCCTGATCATTCACCCGCTGACCGGGGAACCCGTGACCATTCCGGGCGGTATCTGCCAGACAGTGCGGATCGCTGACACCGATCAGCTGCCGGAGGATAAGAAAACCGCCATTGCGTCCATCAAGCAGGGCGCAAACGGCATTGAAGTAAAAACCCACGACAAGGTGCGGGCGCTGGAAATGCTGGGCAAAATGCTGGGTATGTTCGATGCCCGTGAAACGCCGCCAGAACAGGAAAACAACCTGTTTGACGCTATTGTGGGCAGTATGGAGGAGGTGCTGGATACGGATGATCTACCAGAAGTTGAGCAAGCGGCAGCTGCTTGCGATGACGTGGTGGAACCGGCCGAAGTTTCAGAACTTTGACGGCATTATATGCGATGGCTCTATCCGTTCCGGCAAAACCGTGTCCATGTCAGTGGGCTTTGTTCTGTGGGCGATGGCGCGGTTTGACGGCGCCGTGTTCGCTATCTGCGGCAAGACCATAGAAAGCCTGCGGCGCAACGTGATTGTGCAGCTCCCCACATGGCTGGAGGGCATTGTGACCATTAAGGAACGCCGCAACGAAAACAAGCTGCTGGTCACGGTGAACGGCAGGACAAACAGCTTTTACCTGTTCGGCGGGCGCGATGAAAGCAGCTACACGCTGATCCAGGGCATTACCCTTGCCGGGGTGCTGTTTGACGAGGTTGCCCTTATGCCCCGTTCCTTTGTGGAACAGGCACTCGCGCGTTGCAGCGTGGAGGGCAGCAAGTTTTGGTTTAACTGCAACCCAGAGGGGCCCGGCCACTGGTTTTATACGGAATGGGTGCAAAAAGCCGCAGAACGGCACGTTTTGCATCTGCATTTCACAATGGACGACAATTTGAGCCTATCCGCGTTAATCAAACGCCGGTACGAGGGTATGTACAGCGGCGTGTTTTACGACCGGTACATCCGAGGGCTGTGGGTTGTCGCGGAGGGTCTTATTTATACCTGTTTCAACCCGAAAATGCACGTTGTCCCGGCGCAGGAGCGGGCATACGACAAGTATTATATCTCCTGCGACTACGGCACCATAAACCCTACCAGCATGGGGCTGTGGGGCCGCGTGGGCGGCAAGTGGTACAGGATCGCAGAGTACTACTTTGACAGCCGCCGCGAAAAACGCCAGCAGACAGACGCCGAATACTACGAGCAGCTGTGCAAGCTGGCTGGGGATCGCAAAATACACGCTGTAATCGTTGACCCGTCCGCTGCATCGTTCATTGAAACGATACGGCGCGGCGGGCGTTTTCGTGTGGAGCCTGCGTCAAACGCGGTGCTGGACGGCATCCGGGACGTGTCCACGCAGTTGCAGCAAGGCAACCTGTTCATAAACGACTGCTGCCGGGACTGTATACGGGAGTTTGGACTTTACCGCTGGGACGAAAAGGCGGCAAGCGACAAGCCCCTCAAGACAGACGATCACAGCATGGATGATTTACGTTATTTTGTGCATACGGCGTTTGCACCGCCGCGTTTCAGCTTTTAGGGAGGTGAGCATACTTGCAGACGTTATATTTTCCCGTGGACGACCTGCCGACACGGGGCGCGGCCGGACGCATGACCGACAAGCGTTTTTTGGAGCAGGAAATCGGCAGATGGCTTGCCTCTGACGAACGCGCCCGCCAGATTGCAGGCGAGGCGTACTACGAGGGCGTGCAGGATATTCTGCGCCGCCAGCGTACCGTCATTGACGAAAACGGCAAGCTCAAGGCTGTGGAGCATCTGCCAAACAACCGTTTGATTGATAACCAGTTTGCCAAAATGGTGGATCAGAAAACAAACTACCTGCTGGGCAAGCCGTTTTCATTCGACACCGAAAGCGACGCCTACGGCGAGGCGCTTTCCAGCGTGTTTACCCGCAAGGTAAAGCGCATGATCCGCATTGTGGGAGAAAACGCCTACACAGGCGGCAAAGCGTGGGTATATCCCTACTACGACCAGCAGGGCAAGCTGGCGTTTACCCACTTCCCCGCCTACGAGGTGCTGCCGTTCTGGGCAGACAACGAACACACCGATCTGGACTGCGCCGTACGGCTTTATCCCGTGACCGTCTACGATGCCACCGGCGAGGCGCAGGTGGTCAACAAGGTGGAGGTGTTCCACGGCGGCGGCATTGACCGTTTTGTGTGGGAGGACGGTATCCTGTCCCCCGACCCGGACGCGCCGCCCACCAGCCATGCGGTTGTGGTGGTAGACGGCAAAGAAAAGCCCTACAACTGGGAGCGTATGCCGCTGGTATGCTTTAAGGCAAACCACCGCGAAACGCCCCTCCTGCGCCGCGTGAAGTGCTTACAGGACGCGCTAAACCTTATGCTGTCCAACTTTGTAAACAGCATGGAGGAGGACGTGCGCAACACGGTGCTGGTAATCCACAACTATGATGGCGAGGATTTAGGCGAGTTTCGGCGCAACCTTGCCACCTACGGCGCCATTAAGGTGCGCAGCTATGACGGCAGGGACGGCAGCGTGGAAACGCTGGAAATCGCTGTCAACGCGGAAAACTTCAAAACCGTACTTGACCTGCTGAAAAACGCGATCATTGAAAACGCGCGCGGGTTTGACGCAAAGGACGAACGGCTGAACGGCTCCCCTAATCAGCTGAATATCCAGAGTATGTACAGCGACATCGACCTGGACGCCAACGAAATGGAAACGGAATTTCAGGCGGCATTTGAGGAGCTTTTGTGGTTTGTCAACCAGTACCTTGCCAATACGGGCGCGGGCGTGTTCGACACAGAGGATGTGTCCGTTATCTTTGACCGCGACATTTTGATCAACGAAAGCGAGGCCATTGACAACTGCGTGAAATCGGAGGGCATCCTGTCCAAAGAAACAGTTGTTAAGGCGCATCCGTGGGTGGACGATCCGCAGAAAGAACTGGAACGGTTAAAGCAGGAGGAACAGGATGCCGTTGCCGCTGACCCCTACCGCGCCGCCTTTGTGAACAACCACACGGCTGTAACCGGCGCCGGCACGGAGGGCGGTGAACCGGATGGCGACGAATAACGCAGAATACTGGGCGCAGCGCATGAAACTGCTGGAGGAGGCGCTTGCCGATCAGGGCTTTGACTACGTGCAGAACCTTGAAAAGCAGTTTGACCGCGCTATTGCCCAGATCGAAAAGGAAACCGCCGCGTGGTATCAGCGGTTTGCCGATAATAACGGCATCACCTACGCCCAGGCGCGCAAGTGGCTGACGGCTGACGAACTGCAAGAGTTTCACTGGACGGTTGAGGAATATATCCAGTACGCCCAGGACAATGAGCTGTCCGGGCAATGGATCAGGCAGCTGGAAAACGCATCCGCAAAGGTGCATATTTCCCGCCTTGACGCCCTGAAACTGGAATTGCAACAGCAGGTTGAACGGCTTGCGGGCGGGCAGCTGGACGGCATAGACGCGCTTGCAAGGCGCATCTATACCGAGGGGTATTACAAGACCGCCTTCGAAATCCAGCGCGGCGTAGGCGTGGGCTGGACGCTCCACGCGCTGAACGAGGACGCGATTGCCAAAGTGCTGTCCCGCCCGTGGACGACTGACGGGCAGACATTCCGGGATCGGGTATGGACAAATAAGACCGCGCTATTAAACAGCGTCAACCAGCACCTGACCCAGATGATCATACGCGGCGAAAGCGCACGGAAAACCATAGACGCCCTTGCCCATGACATGAACGTGTCCAAAAGCAAGGCGGGGCGGCTGGTTATGACGGAAAGCGCATACTTTTCCTCCACTGCGCAAAAGGACTGTTTCAACGCGCTGGGCGTGGAGCGGTATGTAGTTGTCGCTACCCTGGACAAAGACACCTGCGACATCTGCGGCGATATGGACGGCAAAGTGTTCAGAATGAGCGAATACGAGGAGGGGCTGACCGCCCCGCCGTTCCACCCGTGGTGCCGCTGCTGCACCGCCCCGTGGTACGAGGATTTGCAAAACCTCGGCGCCCGCGCGGCAAGGGACGGGAACAGCCAGACGTTTTACGTGCCGCGTGATACGACATACAAAAACTGGATGGCGCAGGCGGTACAGACTGCACCCGTTGCACAGAGCGGCGGCGCGTTGAATAATTCACAAAATCCTGTTACAATAATGGATATAGTGGAACGTGCTACAGGGGCAAAGAAAGGAACGCCCCTCGACCTGCAAACGGCCGTACAGGGCGCAAACCCGAATTACACCACGGGCGGCGCCCCGTACCACGTGAATTGCCAGCGGTGCGTGCCGACCTACGAAATGCGCAGGCGCGGCTATGACGTGATCGCAAAGCCGAAACCGGCCGCCAACAATACGGTTTTGTGGGGATCGGAGCCTTTTGCAGACAGCGCGGGCAATCCTGTTTCCTACACGATGAACCAGACGGAGGCGGCGGTAAAACGCGAACTGAAAAACGCCCCGGACGGCGCGCGGTACGGCATATACGTTGCCTGGAAAGGGCGCAACAGGGGCGCGCACGTCTTTGTTGCTGAAAAGCAGGGCGGCGTGGTGCGTTATATCGACCCGCAGCCCGGCAACCTGGATGCGTCCGGCTACTTTGCGCTGGGGCGCCCCGGACAGTTTGGTTATCTGCGTATGGATAACCTGGACATTACCGCAGACAAAAGCATTTTGCAGGCAACAATGGAGGTGAAACAACCATGATAACAGTTGCACAGGCAAAGAAACTTGCCGCAGATACGTACAGTGAATACCCAATTGTGGAAATTCTGGACATTGGCGACCGCTGGGCGTTTTCTTTTGACAGCGGCGATCCCCCGCTCCCCGGTATTCCTACGGTAACGGTGAACAAAGAAACCGGCGAGGTGGGCTGGCTTACCATCCCGCCGCTGGAAAACCTGGAACTGCTGAACGCAGGCAAGGTTGTAACAGAATAACAGCATTGTTGATCAGGCACCACGCCCCATGCGGCGCGGTGCTTTTTCATACCCAAAATACCGCAGGCACAGCGGAATACAAGCAGGTGCGCCGCAGTGCTGGGACTGGCCAGCGAAAAAAGGACAGCGGCAGAAAAGGAGGACATTATGGCACTGGAATGGCTGAAAACAATCTTGGGCGATGGGTACACGGAGGACATCGAAAGCAAGATCGCGCAGGAAATCGGCAAAGGTTTTGTTTCCAAAGCCGATTTTAACGCGGTCAAAACCCAGCAGAAAAAGCTGGAGGACGACCTGAAAACCCGTGATACCCAGCTGGAAGAACTGAAAAAGGCCACCGGCACGGCGGAGGAGCTGACCGCGCAGATCGCCGCCTTGCAGGAACAGAACAGAAAAGATAAACAGGCTCACGAGGCAGAGGTTGCCCGTATCCGGCTGGACGCGGCTGTGGATAAGGCGCTCACCGAAAGCGGGGCGCGAAACAACATTGCCGTAAAGGCGCTGCTTGCGGCGTTTCTGAAAGACGCCAAAGTGGGCGAGGACGGCTCCGTAAAGGGGCTGGCGGCAGAAATTGAAACCCTTGCCAAAGGTGAAAGTACATCTTTCCTGTTCGATAACACCAAAGGCGCGGTAATTAAGGGCATGAAACCCGGCGAGGCCGGCGATGGCGCCGGGTATGGGGGCGAGGTCAACCCCTTTGCCGCAAAGACTTTTGACCTTGAGGCGCAGGGCAAGCTGTTCCGCGAAAACCCGGACGCGGCCCGTGCGCTTGCAAGACAGGCCGGCGTAAAATTCGTATAACTTGAAAGTGAGGTAATTTACTATGGCAAAAACCAGTATTGCTGACGTGATCGTGCCGGAGATTTTCGCGGCTTACGTCATTAAGCAGACCAAAGAACTGTCTGCGCTGATCCAGAGCGGCATCGCGGTGCAGAACGACAAGCTGGACGACCTTGTAACCCAGGGCGGCAAGCTGATCAATATGCCGTTCTGGGCGCCGATTACCGGGGACGATGAGGTGCTGTCCGACAGCGCCGCGCTGACCCCGGCAAAGATCACCGCATCGCAGGACGTTGCCGCCCTGCTTATTCGCGGCAAGGCGTGGAGCGCAAACGAGCTTGCCGGCGCCCTTGCTGGCAGCTCCCCTATGGCGGCTATCGGCGCACAGGTTGCCGGTTGGTGGGCGCGCAAGGAGCAGGCGGTGTTGATCTCTATCCTTAACGGTATTTTCGGCTCCGCGCTGGCAACCACCCATGTGAACGACATCAGCGTGGGCACCGGGGACGCGGCCGTTATCAGCGGCAACGCGATCCTTGACACAAAGCAGCTGCTTGGCGACGCGGCGGATCAGTTTACCGCTATCGCTATGCACAGCGCGGTGTACACCACCCTCCAGAAACAGAACCTGATCGCTTTTATTCCTAACGCGAGGGGCGAGGTGGACTTCCCCACTTATCTTGGCTACCGCGTTATTGTGGATGATGGATGCCCGGTCAGCGATGGCGTGTACAGCACCTATCTTTTCGGCGCGGGCAGCTTTGGACGCGGCGACGGCGTACCGGTTGATCTTACCCCTGTGGAAACCGACCGCGACAGCCTTGCCTCGGACGACATCCTGATCAACCGCCGCGCCTTTGTGCTGCACCCGTTCGGCGTGAAGTTTACCAATACCACCGTGACCGGCGCAACGCCTACCAACGCGGAGCTTGCGACTGCCGCCAACTGGGCAAAGGTGTATGAGGACAAGGCCATCGGTCTTGCGCTGCTCAAGCACAGAATTGCGCCTAACGCCGGGGCTTAACGGGAGGTAAGGATTATGGGACTTTCCGCTTTTAACCGCGTCCGCGAACAGCGGGCGCGGGAGGCGGCTATCGCTGACAAGGAGGCGCAGAAAAAACAAGCGGCAAAGGAAAAAGCCGACAGAGCCGCCGCAGGCGCCGCCAGCAAGTTGATTGCCGCCATCGATACCGAAAACCCGGACGCTGTAAGCGTGGTGGGCGCGCGCGTATCGTATAACGCGCTGACCGCCGACCAAACCGCGCTTGTGGACAACACCGACAAACTGGCGCAGGCTGAAAAAGACCTGCTCAAGCGGCTTGTCAGCAGCGCCGGGGAAACTGAAAAGCCCCCTGCCAAAAAGAAACAGGCGCAGGGGCAGTAAAGCGGCATGGGCGTGAAAGGAGGGCGCAATATGGCTGTTTATGACGATGTTGTGATCCGCCTGGCCATGCTGGGGTACGAGGTCACAGACGCAGACCAGCCCGCCGTGCAGTATCAGATCAGCCGCGCGGAGCGGTATATCAAGAACAACACCAACCTGCCGGAAGTGCCGGAGGGACTTTTCGGTGTGTGGGTGGATATGGCGGCGGGGCTGTTCCTTTACGACTGCAAGGCTGCGGGAAAGCTGGGCGAGGGCTTTGACTTTTCCGCGCCTGCAAAGTCTATCAGCGAGGGCGACACGTCCGTAACTTTTGCCGGCGCCAGCGATGGGGCGGTCACGCCGGAGGCACGTTTTGACGCGCTGCTGGCGCGCATGATCAACCCGCCGCAGGACGAACTGGCGGCATACAGGAGGATGAAATGGTGAACGCATATCGTAAGGCACTGCAAAGCCTCTGGACGGGCGTTTGTACGGTGTACGTCCGTGTACCCTCCCCCGCCCCCGATCCTGCCACAGGGCGCACCGTGTGGGCTGTGGAGGCGGTTGCGGAGGCTGTGCCGTGCCGCCTGTCATTTGAAACCCTGTCGGAAACACAGGACGAAAGCAGCGCGGCAAAGGTCACGCAGTCCGTCAAGCTGTTTCTTGATCCCGCCGTGCCGCTGCCGGCCGGCAGCAAGCTGACCGTCACGCAGAACGGCGTGACGGGCGAATACGTCCAGAGCGGCGAGGCGGCGGTGTATTCCAACCACAAAGAGGTGCCGCTGGAACTGTTTGAAAGGTGGGCTTGATATGGCTACATGGGGCAGCGCCGACTACCGGCAACTGGAACGGCTGCGGGAAAACCTCGCAAAGCTGCAAGGCGCGGACATGGACAAGTTTTGTACGGACGTGTCCCGCGAACTTGCGGGGCGGCTGCTTGCCCTTGTCATACCGCGCACACCCGTGGGGCGCAAGCCAACCCTTGAACAGCTGGGCGGCAAAGAGGCAAAAGCAACCGTTAAAACGAAACTGCGGGACGCGCAGGGCAGATTGAGGGCGCGATCCTTTTTGTCGCGTGAGGGCGCGATCCTGCAACAATACTGGTCTGGCTACATGGGCGGCACTTTGCGGCGCGGCTGGACGGCAAAGAACGAGGAGGCTGCGGCAAAGCCCGGAGGGGGCATGACCGCCAAAGCCTACGCCCAGACGCTGCCTGTCACAAAGGCGGGCGGCGTGTACCAGATCACCGTAATAAACCCGGTCAAATACGCCAGCTACGTAGAATTTGGACACCGGCAGAAACCTGGGCGGTATGTGCCGCAGATCGGAAAACGGCTCAAACGCGGCTGGGTGCCGGGGAAATATATGCTTACCCTGTCGGAAAAGGACTTGCAGACCATCGCGCCGGGACTGCTTGAGAAACGGCTGGACGCATTTTTACGGGAGGTGTTCAATGGCACAAATTGACACACAGGCGATCATCGACGCCTTAACCTTAAAGCTGCGGACGGAATACCCGGACGCAGTGATCGACAACGAGGAGGCACCGCAGGGCATACGCCCCGGCGCAATCCTTGTAAACCTGACGAACGCGGGGCAGTCACAGCTGAACCCCCACCGTTTCCACCGAACGCCGCAGTTTGACGTGCTGTATTTTTCGGATAACAGCAACGCCGAGTGCGCCGCCGTGGCAGATAACCTTTGCACGGTGCTGGACACCATCACCACACCGGGCGGGGATATTCTGCACGGCAGCGGCATGACGTGGAGCATTGAGGACTTTGTGCTGCACTTCCTTGTCAGTTACAACCACAACGTGATCCGCCCGAACGAGCAGATCACAATGGAAACTTTGGATTTTCAGGAGGAGGGACGTTAAGCAATGGCAACCAAAACCCCGGATGAGGTCAAACAGGCCGCTGCCGCTGCGGCAGAGCCGGAATACAGCAAACAGCAGCTTTTGACCTCCCACCGTTACGCCCACAGGCGGGACTTGATCGGCGCCCTGCTGGTGGACGGAAAGACCTACACCATTAAAGGCGTAGACAAGCTGATCAAAGACTACGATGAAAAGGAGATGTAAATATGGCATACGGCGGCGGCACCTGGCTGACCCAGAACAAGGTTTTGCCCGGTGCGTATATCAATTTTACCAGCGTATCTAAAGCATCCGCTACCCTGTCGGATCGCGGCGTTGCCGCTATTCCCCTGCCGCTGGCATGGGGCCCGGAGGGTACGGTGTTTGAAGTTACAAACGGCGACCTGCAAAAGAACAGCATGGATATTTTCGGCTATTCCTATATGGACGATGCCATGCTCCCGCTGCGCGAGCTTTTCCTGTACGCCAAAACCGCGTACCTGTACCGCCTGGCTGGCACCACCACAAAAGCCGTTGCCCAGCTGGGCAGTGCGACTTTTGCCACGGCAAAGTACGGCGGCAGCAGGGGCAACGCCATGAGGCTGGTTATCAGCGCAAACGTGGACACCCCCAGCGCGTTTGACGTGAAAATCTACATGGGGGACGCGCTGGTGGACGAGCAGATCGGCGTTGCTACTGCGGCCGATCTGGTCAATTCCAACTTTGCCACGTTCAACCCGGATGCGACCCTTGAAGTCACGGCCGGCGTAAACTTCACGGGCGGCGGCGACGGCACGATCAGCGGCACGGCGTGGCAGGCTGCGCTGGATGCGTTCGAGGCGTACAGCTTTAACACGCTGGGCTGCCCTACGGACGACGAAACCACCAAAGGGCTGTTTGTCCAGTATACAAAGCGTATGCGCGATGAGGTGGGCGCGAAATTCCAGCTTGTGGGGCATAAAATCCCCAACGCCGACTATGAGGGTGTTATTTCCGTAGAAAATGATGTCAGCGGCTACCCGGACAGCGTTCTGGGCATGGGCGCCTTTGGGCTGGTCTACTGGATGACCGGCGCGGAGGCGGGCTGCGAGGTCAACCGTTCCTGCACCAATAAGCAGTATGACGGCGAGCTGACCGTAAACACGGATTACACCCAGAAACAGCTGGAGGACGCAATCAAGGGCGGTAAGCTGATTTTGCACAACGCCAACGGCGCGGTACGCATTCTGGACGACATCAACACGCTGCTGACCCTGACCGACACAAAGGGCGAGGTGTTCCAGGCAAACCAGACCATCCGCGTCTGCGACCAGATCGCAAACGACACGGCGGTGTTGTTCAACACCCGCTACCTGGGTGTTGTGCCGAACGACGCCAGCGGGCGCATGAGCCTGTGGGCTGACATCTGCAAGCTCATTCAGGAACTGGAACGCCTCCGCGCTGTGGAGGACTTCGACACGTCCACCCTGACCGTGGAACAGGGCGACACCAAAAAGGCGGTTGTCGCTACCCTGCAAAACCTGAACATCGTAAACGCTATGGCGCAGCTGTATATGAGCGTCATTATCATGTAAGGGAGGGATCGACCTATGGCAAACGCTGTAATGAACGCGCTGGACGCATTGCAGGGATCGATGGCAGAGTGCTTTCTGACCACCGAGGACGGCCGGCGTTATAACTTCATGCAGATTTACAAAATGGAGGTGAAAATGGACATCACCTCCAAAGAGCTGCCTATTCTGGGCAAGACCGGCAAGGGCAACCGCTCTACTGGCTGGAAAGGCACCTTTTCCGGCACGGCGCATTACAACCAGTCCGTGCTGCGCCAGATGATGCTCCAGTATAAGAACACCGGCAAGCTGCCCGCATTCGATATGCAGATCGCGAACGACGACCCCGCCAGCGCAGCGGGCAGGCAGACGGCGATCTTTTACCAGTGCCTGATCAAAGGCGGCATTCTGGCAAAGTTTGACGCAAGCGAGGACACGCTGGAGGAGGACATCGAGGGTACTTTTGAGGACTTCGACTTGCCGGAAGTGTTCGCGCTGCTGCCCGGTATGAACTAACATCAACCAACACCCATAAAGGAGGACAAGAACAATGGCAAGATCGCTTAGTGCATTTATGGCTGACGCTGTGGAAAAGGTGGAGAACGTCCTTTACCCGGCGTCCACCCGTATTAAAGACCCCGAAACTGGGGAGCCGATGATGTGGGAAATCTGCGCAATTTCCGCAAGCGAAAACGCGCAGATCAGAAAGTCCTGCATGAAAACCATCCCCGCCCCCGGCGGGCGCAAGGGGCAGTTTACGCAGGAGTTTGACGGCAATGCCTACCAGGCAAAGATCGCGGTGCGCTGCACCGTGTTCCCCGACCTGAACGACGCCGCTTTGCAGGACAGCTACAAGGCGATGGGCGCTGAAAAGCTGATCACCACCATGCTGACCCCCGGCGAGTTTGAGGACTACAGCGCAAAGGTGCTGGAGGTCAACGGTTTTCAGAATGTGCAGGATCTGGTTGACGAGGCAAAAAACTGATAGAGGGCGGCGACCCGGAGGCATATTACGCCTACTACTGCCTGCACAAATTCCACTGGGCGCCGTCCGTTTTCCTTGCCTTTTCCCCAGAGGAGCAGGCATTTATCATTGCCGCTGTTGACCTGCGCATTGAGGCAGAAAAGAAAGCCGCGAAAAAGGCAAAAGGCTGACGCGCGCCGTAAGCGAAACCGCGACCGGCGCGTGTCTGCGGCTCTGCCCGCCCGTCACGGCAAAATTAACAAAATGTTCACTTTTTAAGCCTTGACAAATAGGGGGGGGTATAATTTTAAGTGTTTACCCTTTTTTCTTTTGCGAATGGAGGCGGCTCTGATGGGAATTTTCAGCAAGAAAAGCAAAGATACCGCAAGGGCTATGTTTTATGACGGCGAACTGCAAGGGTTTACCGCAAACACACCTTGTACTTTCCGCGCTGACATCACGGATTTACTCATATCACGCATTAACCCGGTTGTGCAGGCTGCGCTGCCGCTTGAACGCATCAAGACGGCAGAAATCATGCCGGAGGCAGATTATATGCGGCTGCACAAGGGCGTGGACACGGCGCAGGTCAAACTGCCCCGCTGGACGCTGCGGATCGTTTACACGGCGCAGGACGGCGCAGAAAAGGAACTTGTTTTCTGGTTTGTCACGCAGGACTACAAGGGCGTTAAGGGGCTTGTGGAGCTGATCCAGCCCGCTGCGCCCGCATCGTACACGCTGTAATGTTCTGGCGCAAGAAACGAAAACCGCCTGCACCGTCCGCTGGCGAGGTTATCATCCAGAACATACGCGCCAACGGATACGATTTTGAAGTGCAGGAACAGGAGCGGCTCTTTGCCGATGCTTTGGGGCAGCAACTGCTTGCGGCGGGATTGCTGCCCCAGAGCATAATGTTTGAACGTATGGCGTGGGGCGGCTTTAACGTGTACTACGGCGAGGGGCTTTACGTGGGTAAAATCTGCCTTCGTATCCTGCCTGACAAGTGGGCGGTGAAACGCGCCGGCGCCACACGGGCAAGCCGCGTGTTTGACACGAAAGATGCCGCAGAGGCATACGCTGCCGGCCGGCAAGGCTATGAAATCGAACGCCGCGAGGGCGGGCAGCTGTACGCCATGCAGTACCTCCGGGGACTGTACACCGTCAAAGACATGGAAAGCCCCACGTTTGAGGAATGCGTGGCGGCGATCCCGCGCTGGATCACTTACATACAAAAGCAAAGCGCGGCGATGCGCAGGGCTTTGAAACCCTAAAATTGAAAACGCTAACCGTCCTCCAGACACGGAGGGCGGTTTTATTATACCCAGAAAGGAGGCGCAAAGCTATGGCAACCATACAGTCCCAGCTGCGGCTGAATGACGGCATGAGCGCGGTACTGCGCAACGTGACCGCCGCCCTGGACACCTGCCTGCGCAGTTTTGAAGAAATGCGGGCGGCAAGCGGATCGGCAATGGACGTTTCCGCAATCGCGGAGGCGCGGGTGGAGCTGCTGTCTGCGAACAACACCATTGAACAGATGGAACGAAACAGCAGGGACGCGGAAAACGCCCAGCGCGGCTACAACCGCGCGGTGCAGGCCGGCAATAGCTCGCTTGACGGTATGTTGAGCAAGGTCAAGGGCGTTGTGGCTACCCTTGCGGCGGCGTCCGGCGTCCGCAACCTGATCGGCACGTCCGACCAGATGGCGGGCGCCACCGCCCGCCTGTCCCTCATTGTGGACGACCAGAACAGCGTGGAAAGCCTGCAACAAAAGATATTTGCCTCCGCGCAGGCAAGCCGGGGCGCGTACCTGGACGTTATGGACACGGTGGGCAAGCTGGGATTGACCGCCGGGGACGCATTCACCGGCAACGATGAAATGATCCGTTTTGCCCAGCTTATGAACCAGAACTTTATCATTGCAGGCGCGTCTGCTACGGAACAGTCCAGCGCAATGTACCAGCTTACGCAGGCTATGGCGGCGGGCAAACTGCAAGGGGACGAATACCGATCCATCATTGAAAACGCCCCGCTGCTGGCAAACAGCATTGAGGACTATATGCGAAACGTGCAGGGCGCAACCGGCAGTATGAAAGACTGGGCGGCCGAGGGGCTTTTGACTTCGGACGTTATCAAAGCCGCCCTCTTTTCGTCTGCGGACGAAATAGAGGCGCGGTTTGCCCAGATGCCGCGCACCTGGTCACAAAACTGGACAATGATGAAAAACAACGCGCTGATCGCGCTCCAGCCCCTGTACAACTACATAGGGCAGCTGGCGAACGATCCGCGCGTTTTGACTGCGATCAACGAAATCACAGGGGCGATCAGCGGTATTGCCCAGATTGCCATCCCCGTCATTGACCTTATCGTGTCCGGGCTTGTCTGGACGGGGGAAAATCTGGAATGGATCATGCCCCTGCTGCTGGGCGTTGCGGCGGCGTATGTGCTGATACACGGGGCTGTAGCGGTGTACAACACCGTGACCGCGATCAGCAACGGGCTGCAAGCCGTTGCCGCTGCGAGGTCTGCCTTTAAGGCTGGCGCAAGCATTGCAGAGGCAGCGGCTACGACCACCGCCACAGGGGCGCAGGTGGGGCTGAACGCTGCCCTTTACGCCTGCCCTATTGTCTGGATACTTCTCATCATTATTGCCGTTATCGCGGCGATCTACGGGGTTGTGGCGGCTATTAACCACCTGACCGGCAGCACGTTGAGCGCAACCGGCATTATAGCGGGCGCGTTCATGGTTGCCTTTGCCTTTATCGGAAATATCCTGATTGCCGCATACAACCTTGTGGTTGACGTGTTCGTGCTGATCTACAACCTTGTGGCAGAGGTTGCAAACTTCATCGGCAACGTGTTTGTAGACCCTATCGGCGCGGTCTGCCGCCTGTTCTTCGGGCTGGCAGACACGGTGCTGAGCATTCTGCAAGCCCTTGCATCCGCAATCGATGCTATTTTCGGCTCCAACCTTGCGGGCGCGGTGCAGGGCTGGCGCGACAGCCTGGGCGGCTGGGTAGATGACACGTTCGGACAGGGCGAGGAGGTCATGGCAAAACTGAACGCCGACGACCTCAAACTGGATCGCTTTGAATATGGCGCCGCCTGGGATTTAGGCTATAACGCCGGCGCCGGTTTGGAGGCAAGTATTGGCGATATGTTCAGTTTTGACCCGTCCAGCCTGACCACGGGCTTTGATCCCAACTCCGTGGATATGAGCGGCTACCAGCCCGCGCTGGACGGTATCAACGACAACACCGGCAGCACGGCGGCGTCCCTGAAAAACATGAGCGAGGATGTGGCGTATATGCGCGATATTGCAGAACGCGAGGCGATCAACCGCTTTACGACCGCAGAACTGCACATTGACATGACGGGAATGAATAACCGTTTTGAAAACGACATGGACGTTGACGGCGTGATCGACCGTTTTGTTACCGGCGTGACCGAGGCGCTGGACGTTGCCGGAGAGGGGGTGCATCCATAAATGGCATATACCATGTACTTGAACGGGGTGCAGATGCCCGTCACCCCCAGCAAGCTGACTGTTAAAATCAAGGGGCAAAACAAAACGCTGAACCTGGTAAATGACGGGGAGATCAACTTTCTGCGATCCCCCGGCCTTACGGAAATTACGGTTGAGGTGCTGCTGCCTATGCTGCAAGCCTACCATTTTGCAAGCTACCCCAGCGGCTACCAGCCGCCCGATTATTACCTGTCTGCTTTTGAGCGAATGATCGCGGGGAAAACGCCGGGGCAGTTTATTCTGTCCAGGTACGCCCCTGCGGGCGGCAGGCTGTACGACACCAACCTGCGGGTAAGCCTGGAAAGCTACAACATTGTGGAGGACGCCAGCAACGGCCCGGACGTTACCGTGTCGCTGACTCTCAAGCAGTATAAGGCGTTCGGCACGAAAACGGTTAAGCTGGTGGAGCCTACGGTTGCCGTGGTGGAAAAGCCGCGCGAAACGGACAACGCGCCGAAAAAGAAAAACAAGGCGAAAACCTACACCGTAAAGAGCGGCGACTGCCTTTGGAACATTGCCAAAAAGTACTACGGCAATGGGGCGAAATACACGCAGATTTTTAACGCGAACAAAGACAAGATCAGCAACCCCAACCTGATCTATCCGGGGCAGGTGTTGACGATACCATGAAAATTGACCTTTTGATCCAGCACGGCGACACCCTGCAATACCCCGCCGTATCGGAGGGCATCGAGTGGCAGCTGGAACGGCAGGGATCACCCGGCAAGCTGACGTTTACGGTTGTGAAAGACGAAACGCTGAACTTTGCCGAGGGCGATCCCGTCAAGCTGACCGTGGACGGCACCGATGTGTTTTACGGCTTTGTGTTCACCAAAAAGCGCACCAAAGAGCAGACCATTGACGTGACCGCCTACGATCAGCTCCGATACCTGAAAAACAAGGACACTTACGTGTATGAAAACAAGACCGCCACGGAAGTGATCCAGATGATCGCGGCAGACTTTAAGCTGAACACCGGGACGCTGGAGGACACGGGGTATAAAATCGGCTCCCGCACCGAGGATGACACCACCCTGTTTGACATTATCCAGAACGCGCTGGACGAAACGCTGACCGCGAAAAAACAGCTTTACGTGCTGTACGACGACGTGGGCAAACTGACCCTGCGCAACATTGAAAGTATGAAACTGGACTTCCTGCTGGACAGCGAGGTGCTGGAAAACTACGACTACAAAAGCACCATTGACGACAGCACCTATAACCAGATCAAAGTGGTGCATGAGGACAGCGACGCCGGCAAGCGCAGCATTTACATTGCCAAAGACAGCAGCCACATCAACGAATGGGGCGTTTTGCAGCTTACGGAAAGCGTGGAGGAAAAAACCAACGCGCAGGCAAAAGCTGATGGGCTTTTGGCACTGTATAACACCAAAACCCGGACGCTGACCGCATCCAACGTGCTGGGGGACGTCCGGGTGCGGGCGGGCAGCTCCATTGTGGTTATGCTGAACCTGGGGGACATTGTGGTGCAAAACTACATGGTTGTGGAAAGCGTCCGGCACACGTTCAACGAACAACAGCACCTTATGGAATTAAAATTGAGGGGAGGTACGTTTATTGTCTAAAGAAACTGAAATGATTAACGCGATCAAGCGCGCGGCAACTGACGCGGTGAACGCAGGCAAGCCCTTTGCCCTGACACGCGGGCAGGTCACAAAGACCTCCCCGCTGACCATTCAGGTTGACCAAAAGCTGATCCTCGGCCCCGCGCAGCTGCTTTTGACCAACGCCGTGCGGGACTATTCCGTGGACATGACCGTGGATCACCTGACGGAAAACACGAGCGGCGGCGCGGGCGATGCGGCGTTTGCCGCCCACAACCATGCCTACAAGGGGCGCAAGACGTTCCGCGTGCACCTGGGGCTGAAAGCGGGCGAATGGGTGCTTTTGCTGCGTATCCAGGGCGGGCAGCAGTACCTCGTGCTTGACAGAGTGGAGGCGCCGTAATGATACCACAGACAAACAGCGACATTGATCTGATTGCTTTTACAGAACAGGAATACCCCAGCTACACGTTTAAGCTGGATATGGAGCAGGGGCGCGTCAGCGGGTACACCGACCAGCAGGAGGCAATGAAACAGGCCATTTATTTGATCCTGTTCACCGAACGCTACACCTACCCCATTTATTCGTGGAATTATGGAGTTGAACTTGCCGACCTGTTCGGCACACCCACCACCTACGCCCTGCCCGAAATCAAGCGGCGCATTACCGAGGCGTTGCTTATGGACGACCGCATAGAAAGCGTGGATAACTGGCAGTTTTCCGTAAACCGCCAGAAAGTCCACGCTACTTTTACGGCGTATACCGTCTTTGGCGAGGTTGACGCAGAAATGGAGGTGAATATCTGATGCCAACATACCCGTATGAGAACGAAACCTACGAGGAAATTATGAGCCGTATTCTGGCGCGTGTACCGGACAATCTGGACAAGCGCGAGGGATCGATGATCTGGAACGCCACCGGGCCGGCAAGCGTAGAAATGGCTATTTTGTACACAGCACTGGACTTTATCCTGCAAGCCACTTTTGCGGACACCGCCCCGCGCGATTACCTGATCCTGCGGGCGGCAGAGCGCGGCTTGTCACCGAAACCCGCCACCTATGCAGTGCTGCGGGCTGATTTTAACCAGTCCGTGCCAATCGGCACCCGGTTTTCCCTGGACACCCTCAACTATGTGGTAACGGAACGCATGACGGACGCGGACACGCCCACAACGGTTGCGTTCCGCGTCCAGTGCGAAACCGCAGGAACGGCGGGCAATACAAAGTTTGGCATCCTGATCCCCATCGAATACGTGGACGGGCTGACCTATGCGGAACTGGTGGAACTGCTGATCCCCGGCGCGGAGGAAGAAGAAACCGAGGCATTCCGGCAGCGGTACATCGACAGCCTGACCTCGCAGGCGTTCGGCGGCAATCAGGCAGACTACAAGGAAAAGGTGCTTGCCCTGCCGGGGGTGGGCGCGGTCAAAGTATTTGCCGTATGGAACGGCGGCATTGAACCCTCCAGCATGATCCCCTCTGCTGCGGTCACAGAATGGTATAACGGCGTGATCGGCGGGCTTTCCCCAGAGGTTGCCGCATGGCTTACAGCGGTGTACACCGCCGCCCTAAACGCCATGCTGACCGTGGGCGGCACGGTGCGGCTGGTCATTATGGACAGCGCCCACGCCGTCCCGGACGAGGTGTTGATCGCAGACGTACAGGAGGCAATCGACCCGCCCGGTATGCAGGGGGACGGACTGGGCATTGCGCCCATCGGCCACGTTGTCAGCGTGGCGGGCGTGGAAAGCCAGACCATAGACATTACCCTCACACTGGAATATCAAAGCGGCTGGGACTGGGACGGCGTAAAGTCCTATGTGGAAAACGCCGTTGACACCTATTTTCAGGAACTGGCCGAGGACTGGCAGAACAGCACGGAGCTGGTTGTCCGCGTTGCCCAGATTGAAACCCGCATACTGACCTGCCCCGGCATTGTGGACGTGCAGGACACGCTGCTGAACGGGCAGACGGAAAACATCACGCTGGACGAGGTGCATATCCCGGTAAGGGGTGAGATCAGTGGATAGACAGATCATTGATTACCTGCCCTACGTGCTACGGGATGTGGTGGAATACCGGCAGCTTATGGAGGCTGAACAACCTGAACTTGCCGCCTTATGGGCGGCACAGGACAAAGTGCTTGCGGATCAGTACGTCGTCACGGCGACCGAATACGGCATAAGCCGCTGGGAGGCGATACTGGGCATTTATCCAAAGGACACGGACGGGCTGGAAATGCGCCGCGCCCGTATTCTTTCCATGTTGCAGCTGAAACTGCCCTACACCAAACGCTGGCTTGCAAACTGGCTCAACGACCTTTGCGGCGCCGGCAACTACGACCTTGCGATCACGGCGTACTCAATCGTTATTGATCTGGGCTACGACCTGATCCCGGAGGCTGAAAAGCTGGCGGGCGATATTTACACCATGCTGGCGGCTGTGCGCCCCGCAAACATGGTGCTGGAACTTAACGGTATGCGGAATATAAGCGGCGCGGCGAATGTTGCCGCGATTACCGAGTGCGCACTGGACATGGAAGTATGGCCGGCGCAGGCTGAACTGGACAGCAGCGGCGGCGTACAGATAACCGGCTATACGGAGTATGTGTACACAGCGGACGCATACCCGGTTGCTTAAAGGAGGATATGCAAAAAATGGCTGAACAACTTTACTGCACCGTTGTAACGGACGTGGGATCGGCAAAGATTGCGCAGGCAATCCAAAGCGGCGATCCCTACATGATTGTAAACGCCGCCGTTGGCGATGGCGGCGGCGCGTACTATATGCCCACCCCTGCCCAGACGGAGCTGCGGCGCGAGGTTTGGCGCGGGCAGATTGCCGCCTGTGAAATCGACCAGAACTCCCCCAATATGCTGAACATCAAGTTTATTATCCCGCCCGATGTGGGCGGCTGGACAGTGCGCGAGGCGTGTCTTTTGGACATTGACGGCGGGATGCTGGCAGTGTGCAATCTGCCGGACACCCAAAAGGCGGTTTACAGCGTGGGCACCACCGGCAAGCTCACCATCGTTATGCACATTGTGGTTACGGATGCGGGCGTTTTGCAGTTTGAAATCCACCCCGAACTGGAAAGCGTTTCCCGCGAGGAAATGAACACCGCCATTGCCATGCACGATGCAAGCCCTACCGCCCACTCCGACCTGCGGGCGCAGATCGATACCACGATCCAGTCTGCCATTGCGAACTTTTACACAAAGGACGAAACGGACGACCTGGTAAGCGATGCTATCTATGCCCACGACACCGGCGCAGATGCCCACGGCGATGTGCGAGCCGGTGTTGCCGGACTGGACAGCCGCGTGTCCGCGCTGGAAGTCATCGTGGGCGGCGGCATTTCCACGAACCCCTTTAACGTTACGTTCCTGTCCCTGTCCGGCGTGACGGTCACAGGCGTATGGAACAAGACGCAGGGGAGGATTGAGTTTTAATGGCAAGTTTTCAGGCGATCCCAAAGGCAAAAGACTTGCTGGACTATACAATGGAACGCACGACCGCCAAAGAGGCGGCGGGCAGCACAAAGCCGCGTTTTCCCAAAAGCCAGTCGTTTGGTTACTGCAAGGCTTTACGGGACGCGGCTTTGTCCATTCTGGAGCGCATACAGGCCGCAAACGATTACTACTTTGAAACCCAGTTTGAGGAACGGCTGATCGCGCTGGACGAGGTGCTGCAAAAATGCAGCCTTATGCTGCACCTGATCGATCTGTCCCTGAAACGGGGATATATCACAGGCGATCAGGCGCACTACTGGACAGAGATGGTTTTGTCCGTCAAACGTCCTGTTTTTCTGTGGCGCAAGAATGACGGCAACCGCGCCGCAACGCTGCGGGCAGAAAAGCAGGCGGCTGAAACGGCGCAGATGGCTGAAATCCTGCGCAAGATTATGAGTAATACGGGCTAACGCCTGTTTTTACTGGGGTATAGTCCGTTAATTGCTACCGCTCCCCGAACACGAACAACACCAACAACGCCTACTACCTGAACACTAATGGCAATGTGAACAACAACAACTGCACCAATACCAACGGCGCCCGCCCCGCTCTGGTGGAACAGGTCAGACCGAGTAAGCGAAAGCCGAAAGCCGTACCGCCACCGTCAAAGGGGACTATATCCCGCCCCAAAAGGGCAAACACATGATACCGATGCCCTGCGGCCGGCAAGACCGGCCGGAGAGCTGCCAAACGGACGCCACCTCCGTTACAGCCGCCCACAACGGTATCTTTCCGTGACCTGCTTACAAAGGAGGTGGAGGTTACAATTTGCTAAAAACATTCGATGAAATATGCACGTTTCCCGTAGTTTATGATGCGTATTTAGCCGCGCGGCGCGGAAAGCGCAGCAAAGCGGCAACCGCAAAATATGAGGCTCACGCGCTGGAAAACGTTTCAAACCTTGTGTATATCCTGCGCACCCAGCTTTACCGCCCTGGGTCGTTCCACCTGTTTACGGTCTACGAGCCGAAAGAACGGCTTGTACAGGCGCCGGCGTTTACCGACAAGGTTGTGCAACACGCCCTTGTGGACAACGTGGTGTACGAACGGCTGACGCGGAGCTTTATTTTGGACAACTACGCATCGCAGATCGGCAAAGGACTGCACTTCGGGCTTGACCGTTTAAGCGGCTTTATGACCGACTACTGGAACAAACACCACACGGCAGAGGGCTGGGTGTTAAAGTGCGATGTGCGCAAATTCTTTGCCAGCATCGACCACGACATCCTGAAAACCAAACTGCTGGCACTTGACTTTGAGCCGGAAATCTACACCATGCTGTGCAACTACATTGACAGCACGGACGGCCTGCCGCTGGGCTACCAGACCTCACAGCTGTTTGCCCTGCTGTTCCTTGACCGGTTTGACCATTACGTGAAAGAAGTCCTCCGTATCCGCTATTACGGGCGGTATATGGATGACTTTTTTCTTATACACCCGGACAAGGAATATTTGCAGTTTTGCCTGCGGGAAATCCACGCCTTTATGGCGTCGGTCAACCTGGAGCTGAACGAAAAGACCCATATTTTCCCGCTGCGCAACGGGATCGACTTTCTCGGTTTTCATTCTTATTTGACCGACAGCGGCAAAGTGATCCGCAAGCTGCGGCACAACAGCGTAAAGAAAATGCGGGCAAAACTACACTACTGGGCAAAGACCTATCCGCTGGACGAGGTAGACCGCGACACTATTCTGGCAAGCTGGCAGGCATGGGACGCCCACGCCGCACACGGCAATACCTGGCGGCTGCGGCAGGAAGTCCGGCAGCAGGTCAGAGAAATATTAAAGGAGGACATCTGAACTATGGCAACATTATTAAGCGAAAAAGCGTTAGGCTCCATTGTCAAGCTGAAAGAAAACGGCGTTGCACAGGAGTTTTACGTTGCCAAACACGGCTACCCCACATCGGGGAACGGGCGCACCCTGCTGGTGCGCCGGTACATTTACGACACAAGGCAGTGGCACACGTCCAACGTAAACGCCTACGCATCCTGCGCACTTGACAGCTGGTTTAACAACACCTACTACAACCTGCTGGATGCAGACATCAAGGCACAGATCGCGGCGGTTGCAATCCCCTACACCCCCGGCAACGGCAATGATTCTGTAACCACCCTGTCCCGCAAGGTGTTTGCCCTGTCCGTCACAGAGCTGGGCAGGACGGCAAGCTACGCCAACACGGAGGGCAGCGCCCTGTCCATTGCCAGCACCTTGCAGATCGCGTACAACAGCTCCGGCAGCGCAGTGGTGCAGTGGACGCGCTCCCCGAGCACGCACTACACCGACTACGCCTGCTACCTGGGCACTAATGGCAATGTGTACAACTACTACTGCGCCAGTACCCGCGGCGCCCGCCCCGCTTTCACCCTCCCCTCTTCCCTCTCCGTTTCGGACGATGGCAGCGTAACCGTAAACACCGCCCCAGTTATCAATTACAGCGGCGGCAGTGCGCTGGGGGACAAGACCGAGGGCTTTACGCTGAGCTATTCCGTTTCGGACGCAGACGGCGATGCCGTGACCGTTACGGAAAAGCTGGACAACGTGGTACAGCGCACCTTTGCACCTGCACTGGGCGAAACACAACAATTCCAGGCGGTGCTGCCGGCCAACTTCCAGACAATCCTCAACGGCGACCACACGATCACCATTGAGGCCACCGATGGCAAAGCGGCTGCGGCGCCGGTCAACGTGACCTTTTCCAAAGCGGTGCATTCTGCATCCATTACGTTGTCCACGCCGCTGGCGGCTGACGATATGCCCACGGCGATCCGCCTGTCCATTACCGGGGACATCCCGGACGATGCCGTATGGACGGCAGAAGTGTGCAACAACGCTAACGACGCCAGCCCGACCTGGGAAAATATCAAGCCCGCGATCCAGTCCGGGTACAATTTTGTTTTTTCCAACAAAACCAAAACCGCCGAAAACTGGGGTGTCAATTTCCGCATTGAAGTAACGCGCGGCCCCAGCAATACAGGCGGTTATATTTATGCGATTGAGGGAGGTTTTCAATAATGAGCGTATCACACAGAGTTGACAGCGTGAAAGAACACGCCGAAAAGCGGCAGCGCGAGGCAGACCTTACCGCCGCGTCTGAAATTGCCTTTGTGATGCTGGCAGAGGCAGAACAGATCGACGCCGTGACTGCCACGGAACACGTTGCCCTGTTCAGCAAATGGGCGTACCCGGTCAATTACACCGTGGGGCAGCTGCGCAGATACAAAGGCAAGCTGTATAAATGCGTTACGGCGCACACCTCGCAAGCGGACTGGACACCGGACACCGCCGCGTCCCTGTGGGCAATCACCGGCGATCCTACCGTGGAATGGCCCGACTGGTCACAGCCCCTCGGCGCACACGACGCTTACGGGCTGGGCGATAAAGTCACCCACAACGGCAAGCATTGGATAAGCGATACCGCCGCAAATGTCTGGGAGCCGGGGGTGTACGGCTGGACGGAGGCGGAGTAATGGGGATCGACATCAACGCGCTGATCAGCGCAGCATCCGCTATCTGCGTAGCAATCCTCACGGGATTGTTTGCCCGCGACAGCCGCCGCAGGAAAGCCGCAGACGACGACCAGAAAGCCCATGCACAGATGCGGGCAAAGGAAAGCCGCCTGTCCATGCAGCTTATGAGCGCGTCCGTCAAGCTGGGGATTGCAACCGCAATGGCCGTGGAACAGCAAAAGTTTAACGGCGAAATGAAAGACGCCCGCGAAAGCGCGGACAAGGCGCAAAAGGCGTACTGGGAGTTTATCAACAATACTGCGGCAGATGAAATTACAAAGGTGGGGCATTAAGCCCTGCCTTGTTTTTCAGGAGGTACACCATGAATTTACACAAATTGCTTTTAACGAAAAACGAATGCTACATCAGAGGCGCCAAAATGACCCCAAAGGGGATCATGGTGCATTCCACCGGCGCGAACAACCCCACCCTGCGCCGATACGTAGGGCCGGACGATGGGCTACTGGGCGCAAACCAGTACGGCAACCACTGGAATACTTACCGCCCAGGCGGCCGGCAGGTCTGCGTCCACGCCTTTATTGGCAAGCTGAAAGACGGCAGCATCGCTACCTACCAGACCCTCCCGTGGAACATGGTAGGCTGGCACAGCGGCGGCGGCAAAAATGGCAGCGCAAACAGCAAGGGGTATATCGGCTTTGAAATCTGCGAGGACGGGCTGACCGACGCCGCATATTTTAACGCCGTCTACAAAGAGGCGGTTGAGCTGTGCGCCATGCTGTGCAAGACCTACGGCATCAAGCCGGAAAAACCGACCCTGATCTGCCACAGTGAGGGCTGCACCCTCGGCATTGCCAGCAACCATGCGGACGTTATGCACTGGTTCCCGAAACACGGCAAAAGCATGGACACATTCCGTGCGGACGTAAAAAAGGCAATGGGCGGGACGAATTCCACAACAAAGCCGTCTACCACTACCGATGCGCTGTACCGCGTCCGCAAAACATGGGCTGACAGCAAGACGCAGAAAGGCGCGTTTTCTTCACTGGAGAACGCAAAGCGGTGCGCGGATAAAAACCCCGGCTATTCCGTATTCAACAGCAAGGGCGAGGCGGTATATCCTGCTAAAGCTACCGATCTGCCGTATCTGGTGCAGGTAACTACGTCTGTGCTGAACATCCGAAAAGGCCCCGGCACGAACTACGGACAGAACGGCAGTATCAAGGACAAGGGCGTGTACACCATTGTGGAGGAAAAGAGCGGCGCCGGCAGCACCGCAGGCTGGGGCAAGCTGAAATCCGGCGCCGGCTGGATCAGCCTGGACTACTGCAAAAAGCTGTAAGGAGGGGAGCGCGGCATGAAAAAGGGAAAGCGGCAAAAAAGGCATAAGTGGGACGAGCGTTTTGCCACCCGCGCCTTAACCGTGATTGCGATCACCACCGGCGTGTTTCTTGCCGCGCAGTATATCTCGTTCCTGATTACGCGGATGGAGCAGACCGTCCTCATCCAATATTACTTTACCGTGGTAGGGCTGGAATGCGGCGGGATGCTCTTAAAGCGCATTTTGGAGGTGGTTGTAGCGCGGATTAAGAAAAAAGAACAGCTGGACATCCCGGACAGCGGGAACACAGACAGCACGGCAGACCTGCCTGCTGAAACAACAAACTATGACGATATAGGAGGCGTTGGATAATGATCGATTTAACCGTAATTGTGGAGGCTGTACTGACTTTGTGCATCGCGGCCGTTTCTGCCTTTGTCATTCCGTGGCTGAAACGCAAGGTAAGCGCGGAAAAGCTGGCAGAGGTTTCCGAATGGGTGCAGATCGCAGTCACGGCTGCGGAGCAGATTTATGACGGGCCTGGCCGCGGTGCAGAAAAGAAAGCCTATGTTTTGAAATTCCTCAATGACCGTGGGTATACCGTGGATATGGACGCCATCGAAAATCTGATCGAGGCGGCTGTCTATGAACTGCCCGAAAAATTGACTGAATAACAAATATACAGCCACGGGGCAAAAAAAATAACTGCCTCGTGGCTGTTTTCTCTATTGACAATACATCTATAAAGGTGTATAATTAAAACACAATAAGGAGGCGATCCGTATGATCTCACTGGCAGAATATGCAGCTATGCACGGCAAAAGCCCCGTAACAGTCCGGCAGATGGCCGCGCGGGGCGGTTTTCAGACCGCACAGAAAATTGCCCGCAACTGGATCATAGACGAAAACGAACCCTACCCGGACGGCAGGGTAAAGACGGGCAAGTACAGAAATTGGCGTAAAAACGGGCGGGGGCAGAAATAAGCCCCCGCTTTTGTTATCTCTATCGCTGGGAGGGTGCAGATATGGGTAAAGGTTATAAGCATTTAACATGGCATGACAGGCTAAAGATCGCTAAAATGAAAAACGAGGGCAGAAAGCAGGTAGAAATTGCCCACGCCCTGCACGTCAGTGAAAGCACTATCAGCCGTGAGCTGCGCCGTTCCACCTACGAACACCTCAACAGCGACCTGACCACTGAAATACGCTACAACCCGGACGGCGCCCAGCAGCGGTATGAATATAACAAGACCGCCAAAGGCGCACCGCTGAAAATCGGCAGCGATCACGCCCTGGCAGCTTATATTGAAACGAAAATTGCGGATGAAAAGTACAGTCCCTGCGCTGTGCTGGCTGAAATCGAAAACGACCCCGATCTGCAATTCAGTGTGACCATCTGCCGCGCCACTCTGTACAAGTACATTGATCAGGGCGTATTTCTGCGCATTACCAACTGCGATCTGCCGTTCCGTGGCAAGCGGCGCAAGCATAGGAAAACAAGGAAAGTCCGTGCCGCACGTCCCTCCTGCGGCGAAAGCATCGAAAAGCGCCCCGACCACATCAATGATCGCAGCGAGTTTGGGCACTGGGAGCAGGATTTAGTGGACGGGTGCAGAGGCAGCAAAAGTAACGCACTTGTGCTGACCGAACGGCAGACCCGCCAGGAAATCACGGTTAAAATACCAGACAAGACAACGGACAGCGTCGTTGCCGCCCTGGACAGGCTGGAACGCAGGTTTGGGGAGTATTTCAAAGACGTTTTCAAGTCTATCACGATGGACAACGGCAGCGAGTTTGCAGACTGCGAGGGCATGGAGCGATCCCTTTTCGGCGGCAAGCGGACAAAATGCTACTACTGCCACCCGTCCAATCCGCAGGAACGTGGCAGCAACGAAAAGCAAAACCAGATGCTGCGCCGTCACTTTCCGAAAGGCACGAACTTTGACAACGTAACCGAGGAAATGCTGGAACGCGCCACCAGATGGCTGAACAACTACCCACGCAAACTGCTGGGCTGGCGTAACAGTCAGAGCCTCTTTGACGCCGCGCTGGCGGCTATTATGGGCGGCGGGGGTTGTTCATAAAAAATTAACACAAAAATCTTGCACCTACCTATTGACATTTGCCACAAAAGCGTCAACTTTTCTTCTCTTAGGGGATTTTCTGTCAGAAATTTGCGCCGCATCGTGCATCCAAGGTAGTATTCAACCTTCGGTCTGCGGCGATGAAGCATCCTCCTGCGCAGTATCCTCCGGCTGCGGTACGGCCCCTTCCGGAGAAGCATCCACCTCCGACTCCATCTCCTGGGCAGGCGCTGCTGCCGGTGCAGATGCCGCCGGAGCCTGTGGCTGCGCCGCCGGGTCTCCGCTTTCAGCTTCGGTCTGCGGCAGGGTCAGTGTGCCATTCTGCAAAGCAAAATAGGCATCAAAGATATCTGCCACAAGGTTGCCCGCTCTTGCACCGCCGCCGCCGTATTCGATCACGATGCCAATAGCGATCTGCGGATCTTCGACCGGGCCATAGGCCACCATCATGGTATTGGTGTAGTGTTTACGGGTATTGCCTACCAGAAACGTCTCGCTGCGCTGCGGCGTACCGGTCTTACAGGCAATGGTGTAGGGGTAATCCATCAGACCCGCCACCGTATCCGAAACGCCAACCATTCCCTTCTCCACCTGGTCAAACAGTCCGTCGTGATCCTCAATGATATCCATCACCTCCGGAGCGGTGCGGCTGATCACCTCGCCGGTGTTGGTATCCAAAATCGCTTTGACGAAGTGGGTACGATAGCGCACCCCCTTATTGGCCAGTGTAGCGGCATAGGTGGCCAGCTGCACCGGCGTCACCACCGTGTTGCCCTGACCAATGGCTGCCTGCACGTCCAGAGACTCGATATAGTTGGGGTCGTTTTTGGTGGTCATGCGGCCCAGGGCCTCGCCCACCTCTACGCCAGTCTTAACGCCCATTCCCAGCTTATAGGCATATGCATTATAGACATCGCTGCCCAGGCGGCGGCCCACATCATAGAAATAGATGTTGCAGCTCCATTTGATGGCTGTGAACAGGTCGATATTTCCGCTGTGGCCATGGCGGGTGCAGCGGGGATGATAGTCCTTATAGTAGTTGTATACGCCATTGCAGTAAACGGTGGAATGCTGGTTGACCAGCCCGGTATCCAGTGCTGCCACCGCCACCGCCGGTTTGAATGTGGAACCAGGGGTATACAAGCCCTGCAAAGCCCGGTTGAACAGCGGCAGGCCAGGGTCTTTGCTGTACTCTCCATACTGGGCAGCATAGAGGTTCTGGTCAAAGCTCGGGTAGTTGGAGGCCGCTGCCACGCTGCCATCCTTGACATTGAGGACCACTACTGCACCTGCAGCAGCCTTTGCGCTATCCTTATTATAACGCTCATTGATCCAGTCGATATTGTTTGCCAGGGCCTGGTCCACTGCCTGCTGAAACAGGCTGTCTACGGTCAGCTGCACCGTATACCCCGGCTGGGGCAGAGTGGTGAGGCGGGTATCCACGATCACGCCATCTGCATCGCGGGTGATAGTCTTGACGCCATCCTTGCCCCGGAGCTGATCTTCATAGACCGACTCCAGACCCGAAATGCCGATAACATCGTTCATGTTATAGCCTTTTTCCCGCAGGGGGTAGGTGACCTGGCCATTTTCATCGGTCACTTTCCATTTTTCAGCCGTGATCTTTCCTACCCGGCCCAGCACATGGGGCAAAACTGTGCCCATCTCATAGCTGCGGGCGCTGGTCTGGACGATCTCCACGCCGGGCAGCTCCAGGCTGTGCTCTTTAATGGTAGCCACGGTGGCATCACTGACGCCCTCTGCCAGTGTAAAGTTATTCAGGTTGGAGTAGTCCTCCTGCTGCATCTGATAGTGCAGCCCGCCCAGCACACGCTGCCAGTACAGGGGCCAGTCCCCCAGCTCATAGTCCTCCACCAGCTTTCCCATGACATCCTGCGCTGTAGCATACTGCTGCAGGCCCAGAGCTTCCTTGGTGGACGCCAGGGTGTTCTGGTCACTCTCACTCTCCGGGTCATTGGTAAAGTGGTACTGTCCTGCGGCATCCGGCTCACTGATCAGCAGTGTGTCGTTCCAACTTTCCCCGTTGGCTTTCAAAATCTCCACTACCTGCTGCAGAGTCTCGTTCAGGTCCTTTTCCCCCATCAGAAGCTTGCTGAGCACCACATTATAACCGGTGGTCGTGGAGGCAATGCGGCGGCCGGCCGCATCCACGATATCACCCCGGGCAGCTGTTACAGTAAACTTATAATCGGTGGTACTGGTAGCCTGCGCTCTGAAATATTCGTCGTTGATAAGCTGCAAAAAGACAAGCCGCAGTACATACAGTGCAATGACCACGGTCGACAGAGCGATCAGCAGCGCCATCCGCCGATTTACGGTCTTATGTTCGTTCGGATTCAATGTCCCCTCTCCCTCAAACGGTTTTCAAGTCAGATCGCACCGGTATCGATCGCAAATTCTGCATTGATGCGGCGCACCAGCCAGAACAGCGGCGCGGACACCGGCCCGGTAAGCACTGCGCAGGGCAGTATAAAGGTCACTACCCGCTGCGCAGCCCCCACATAGCCCGGCATCACATAGAAAAACATAAAATCGCTCAACAGCAGCAGCAGAGCGCACCCCACAGACACCAGCACAAAGTTGGGTGTGCTGCATTTGAGGAACAGCTGCACGGCCACCGACATCCCAAAGGCCAGCATCATCAGCGCCAAGGCCAGCAGGCCCACCGTGCGCCCGGCAGTCCAGTCCCACATCAGGCCGCACACTGCTCCGAACAGTGCCCCCGCAAACTCGCCCTCAAAACTGGCGACTGCCAGGCACAACGGCAGCAGATACAATGGTTTTGCCTGCCCCAGCTGGAATAAGCCTGGACAGGTCTGCAGCACGGTGCAGATCAGCAGCCCCAGCCCATAGCAGCCCCATTTGAGCAGCTGACTGCGGCGGCGGCGACGGCGTGACTCCATGGCGTTATCCCTTTCATTCTCCGGTGATGATAAAAGCGTGCTTGACCGTGCGGGCATCGCCGCCGGGACGGATCACCGCCGTCACCGACTTGCCGCTGGCCTCCGGCACCAGCTCCTGCACTGTCCCCACCAGTACATCCGGCGGAAATACACCGCCCAGACCGGTGGTGATGATCTGATCCCCCCGGCGTGCTTCTGTGGCGCGGGGCAGATTGGTAAAAATGCACTGTCCCTCTGCCGCATATTCTGCACTGCCGGTCAGGATGCCATTGTCCCGTGTGCGGGATACCACCCCAGCTGCATTGAAGCTGGGATGCAGGATGGTCATGACCTTGCAGCTGGTCAGCTCGGCTTCGGTGACCATGCCCAGCAGATAGCCTGCATCGCTGACGATGGGATCTCCCACCGACACACCATCCAGCATACCCTTATCCAGCGTAAAGCCCCAAAAAGCGTCCAGCGGGTCCCGTCCGATGACAAAGGCAGAGACATAGACCAGCTCCGGTGTGCGCTGCTGGATATTGGCCAGCGCTTTGTACGCCTGGTTTTCCGCTTTGAGACGGTCGTACTCCACCATCTGCTCCCGCAGCTCTGCATTTTCTGCCCGCAGCGCCTCGTTTTCCGCTGCCACTGCGTCAATGCTGGTGTACTTGTCCCACACAGCAGAAATACCGCCGCTGATGGCCGATGCCACCCGCTGGAACGGTGCCGCCGCCACGCTGAGCAGCTCCTGGGGGGCAGCTGTCAAGCGGCCATTTGCGCCCGCATACGCCAGCACGCCCACCAGAAACACCGCTACTGCGATCAATATCTTGAATTTCCAGGTGTCAAAAAAATCCTTCAACAGGGTCCCCTCCTAGAGGTGATTGCAAAAAAGCGCGGACAACCGGGGCCATCCACGCTTTGGTCTGTTACATATGGTTGCCGTCGGTGTCCAGCACGTCGTGCAGGATATCCACATGGTCCAGCACTGCGCCTGCGCCCTTTGCCACACAATCCAGCGGATCCTCTGCGATATGGACATCGATGCCGGTCTCGCTCTGGATCAGCTGATCCAGACCCCGCAGCAGGGCGCCGCCGCCGGTCAGGGTACTGCCGCGGTCGATGATATCGGCGCTCAGCTCCGGGGGGGTGCGCTCCAGGGTCTCCTTAATGGCGCTGGTGATCTTGGCCAGGCACTCCAGCAGGGCCTGCCGCACATCCTCCGAGTGAACAACGATGTTCTTGGGCAGGCCGTCCACCAGGTTGCGGCCCTTGATCTCCATGGTCATCTCCGGATCCAACACATAGGCAGAGCCGATCTCGATCTTGATCTGCTCTGCGGTGCGCTCACCGATCAGCAGGTTGTACTTGCGCTTGATGAAGGCGATGATGGCCTGATCGAACATATCACCTGCCATGCGCACGCTGCGGGAGGCCACGATGCCGCCCAGAGAGATCACAGCGATCTCAGCCGTGCCGCCGCCGATATCCACGATCATGCTGCCGGTAGGCTCGCTGATGGGCAGGCCCGCACCGATGGCTGCTGCCATGGGTTCCTCAATGACGGACACCTGACGGGCACCGGCCTTCAGGGTAGCTTCGCGCACAGCGCGGCGCTCCACCTCGGTAACGCCGGACGGGATGCAGATGACCACGCGGGGGCGGGAGAACATGCTGTTGCCGCATGCCTTCTTGAGGAAATTTTCCAGCATGTTGGTGGTGATGTCAAAGTCAGCGATCACGCCATCCTTCAGCGGACGCACAGCCACGATGCTGCCGGGGGTACGGCCAATGACAGCCTTTGCCTCGGCACCCACACAGCGCACCTCGTCGGTCTTGGTATCCACAGCCACGACCGAAGGCTCCCGCATGATGATGCCCTTGCCCTTCATATATACCAGAGTATTTGCGGTACCCAGATCGATACCTACATCTTTAGAAAACAGGCCCATTGTAAAAATTCTCCTTATGCTTCCCATTTTATCTATAGCGCCAGAACATCCGGCAGCCCTTTTGTGCCGCCTTTGCGCAGAATAACACGGTTCTATTATAGCCGCAAGGCAATGATTTCTCAAGCGTTTGCGCAAGTTTTCTTCGTTTTTTCCAGTTTTATCACACAAAATGTGCCAGCAGCTGTACGGTGCGGCTCACCGGCAGACCCATGATGGTGTAGTAGTCGCCCTCAATACGGTCCAGCCAGAGGGCCGCCCGTCCCTGAATGGCATAGGCACCGGCTTTATCGTAGGGTTCGGCGGTGGAAGCGTAGAAGTCGATCTCCTCTTCCCCCAGCGGGAAGAAGGTAACGCGGCAGCTGTCCACAAAGCTTTCAGTGCGCGCACCGTCCGAGATGCACACGCCGGTGTGCACCTCGTGGGTGGCACCGGAAAGGGCGCGCAGCATCCGCTTTGCATCCTCTACGCCGTGGGGCTTGCCGAACACCTCGCCGTTCACATCCACCACCGTATCACAGCCGATGACCACAGCGCCCGGGTGCTGGGCCGAAACAGCAAGGCACTTGCCTCGGGCCAGCTGTTCCACCAGATGGGCAGGCGTAGCGGCCTGCACCGCACTTTCGTCAAAGTCACTGACGCAGACGGTGAAATTGGTGGTATATAAGGAGAGCAGCTCCCGCCTGCGCGGGCTGCCGGAAGCTAAGATCAGGTTCATGATTCCATCTCACTTTCCGGTAGAGCCAAAGCCGCCCTCGCCGCGCTGGGTATCGCCCAGCTCTTCGGCAGGCACAAAGGCAGCGGTGTACACCGGTGCGATGCACAGCTGAGCCACACGCTCACTGGGCTGAATGGTGTAGGCTTCCCTGCCCAGATTGACCATGGGCACCTTCAGCTCGCCGCGGTAATCGCTGTCCACCACGCCCACGCCGTTGGCCATGCACAGGCCGTGCTTGATGGAAAGGCCGCTGCGGGCGTACACCAGTGCCACGCTGTGGGGGCCGGGCAGCTCGATGGCAAGGCCGGTGGGCACCAGTGCCCGCTCCATGGGGGCAAGGGTGAGCGGCGCGTCCAGTACGGCGCACAGGTCGGCGGCAGCAGAGCCGGGGGTTGCGTAAGAGGGCACCTTGGCACGGGTGTCCAATACCTTATATTTTACTGTGATGGGTTCCATAGTATACCTCGTTTTGATTTTATAGCAACTCCTTCAGTCTCGCATACGCTCGACATCTCCCTCAGGGAGGTGGCATTGCGTCAGCAATGACGGAAGGAGTTTCAGTTCGTACCTTTAAAATACAACCCACGGGTAAAATCACCTTCAAAGGGTGCATGGGTGCGGATCATCTCCAGAATTTTGGCCGCTTCCTCCCGGCTTTCCAGCGTGAAGTAAGCCACACCGTAGTCCACCGTCAAAGCGCCCGGCTTATCCCCCATATAAATAGGTACAGGGTTATAGATGGTGCGCACACCAAGGCCGCACCGCACTGGGAACTTCTTGGCCTTGCGGTCGGTCAGCACGCCGGTCTTGTCGCAGTGGGCGCAGTCGTGGATGTTCTGCAGCGGGCAGGCACGGGTGATCATCAGCGGCATATGGCCGTACACCAGCACGCCAGTGGGCACCGGCCTGCCGTTATGGGTGGGCGCAATAGTGCTGATGTCGCTGTCCTTCACCTCGGGCAGGATGAGCATGGAGCCAAGGCCGTTGTCCGCGTAGAACTGCGCGGCCAGCTGGTTCGTGATGTTCAGGCCAAAGCTGCCGCTCATGGGCAGGCCCCGGCACAGGCGCAGGTGGGCGATATTGCTCACCTCATAGCCTGCAAAACCGGCGTCCTGCGTGGCCGCGATGCGGCGGGCGGTATCCTCTTCCAGCTTGCCAAACATGACCCGAGGCAGTTCCAAAAGGGTCTTTGCCCGCCATTCCCGGGGCACGCGGTCGGCCTGCGCAATGGGCAGGATGAGATACTCGATGCCGTCAAGCGCCCGCTCCGGCACCTGCTCCCAGCTCTCAAACCGGGCACGCAGAGTACGGTGGGGCGGCAGAGTGCGCAGCGGCAGGGCAGGCACATGCTCCTCGGTGGTGGGCCACGGGCGCAGCACTTCCCGCTTTTTGAGCAGGGCATCCAGCGCTTCGCGGCGCAGCTCGTTCACCGCACCGCCCGGGATAAACCACGGCCCGCCGTCCATTTCCACGGTAATATCCTGATCTTCCACCGCAAAAGGCGTGCCGCCGGTCTTGGCAAGGCTGCGGTGCAGGCTTTCGGTGGGATCAGTACGGGCAGGCTGCGGCTCTGCATCCCCATAGGCAAAGGCCTTGCTGCCGTCTGCATCGGTGACAGTGAGCTTTTCGCCGCCCTCTTCAATTTCCAGCTTCATCTTTACCGGCACGCGGCTGCGCTCACGGCGGTAAAGCTCCCGCAGCATGGGCAGGGTCTTTTTGGTCTGTTCTGCATCTGCTTCACTGCGCACGCCGAACATGGTGCCGTCGATCTTTCCATCCAGATAGCCGGAGGTGAAGCCGGAACGGCTGAAAGCATTCTTCAACAGGTCGCGGTCGTAGGCGCGGCCCTCGCGGCCTGCCAGACAGGCGCTGACTGCCGCCGCCACATACTCCGGCGTGCGCAGACGGCCCTCGATTTTTGCCGATGCCACGCCAAGCGCCTGCAGCTTGTCCAGCTTATCAATGACCGAATTATCCTTTAAGGACAGGTGGTGCAGGCGGCCCGGCTTGCCCTCCGGCAGGGCATTTGCCTCAAACGGCAGGCGGCACGGGCCGGCACAGGAACCTCGGTTGCCGCTGCGTCCGCCCAGAAAGGCCGACATGTAGCACTGGCCGCTGACGCACATGCACAGCGCGCCGTGCACGAAGCACTCGGTCTCGATGCCGCAGTGCTTTGTGATATGCTCCACCTCGGGCATGCTCAGCTCACGGGCCAGCACCACGCGGGTGAAGCCCAGCTCCTTGAGCTCCAGCGCACCCTGCAGGCTGTGCACGCTCATCTGGGTGGAGCCGTGGCGCGGCAGCTGCGGTGCAATTTTACCGATCAGCGTTGCCACTGCCAGATCCTGACAGATGACCGCATCGGCACCGCTGGCTGCAACGGCACGGATGGCCTGTTCCAGCGCGGGCAGCTCGCCGCCATAGACGGTGGTGTTCAGCGCCACATGCACAGCCACGCCCCGCGCATGGCAGAAGGCGACCGCATCTTTCAGCGTATCCGCGTTAAAATTGTTGGCACTGGTGCGGGCATTGAAACCCGAAAAACCCAGATACACTGCGTCGGCACCGCTGAATACAGCGGCACGTAGCATTTCTTCGTTGCCCACCGGGGCAAGGATCTCGATCTTTGACATACTTCTCCTTTATCCTGTAAACGGCTTATTCCGCCTTGTCCGCTTCGTCCTCGGCAGCAGACTGCTGTGCCGCCTGCTGGGCGCGCTCCTCGCGCCGGGCTTCCTTATTGCGCATCTTTTCCAGCTGTTCGCGCAGGGCGGCAGCTTCCCGCCGCAGCACCTCATTCTCTGCTTTGACCTTATCTTCCGCCAGCTTTGCGCGGGTGGCATCCGCAATGTAATCCTGGATCTGGCTGCGCATATTCTCAGCACTGCCGGTGCTCTTGCGGTATTCGTCCAGATAATCCATGGCGCAGAACACCGCCGCCTTCGTCACCGAAAGATTCGCATTATCGTCCAAAAGCTTGGTAATGTCTTCATCCAGCTTTTTCGCCAGCGACAAAATATATTTTTCCGGGTCCGTCGTAGCAATGGCATACGGCGTACCTGCAATGTTCACCCGTACCTTGTTGACCATATCTGTTTCCCCTTTTTATCCTTTTCTGCCCGCAGCGGGCAGTGATCTTCTGATTTTTGCCGGGAAACGGAACCGTTCCCGGTACCGTTTTGGTGTCTTGTCACCCGCCGGGCGAGTTACCCGGCACATTTCTCCCGGAGTTTGTCCCCGAAAATGTTTCGGAACACAGCTTTCTTTCCCTATTATAATATAAATAAGCATCAAGAAAAAGTGTATTTTTTGAAATTTTGGCATATTTATCAGAAAGTTCAATAAAAAAATGTCAGTTACGGAAAAAATCCCCTGATTCCTTGCATTTGTCATTCTGCCATATTATAATATCTTTGTTATGTTGGCGGCAGAGCAAGTGAGGGAAAGTGCCTGCAGGCGCCAATTATTTCAATTATTTTAGCAAAGCTGAAAACTTATGCGGATAGGAGTACCTTTATGACATCGAAAGAATTCGGTAAACTTCTTCAGGACAAGCTCACCAGCGAGTACGGCGTGGAGCTGAGCGTTGCTTCCAACCAGCAGATCTACCGTTCTCTGGCTCTGATCTGCCGCCAGATGATGAGTGAGAACCACAAGAAGTTCCAGTCCAAGGCCATTGGCACCGGCACCAAGCAGGTGTATTATCTGTGCATGGAGTTCCTGATGGGCCGCAGCCTGAAGACCAGCCTGCTGAACCTGGGTCTGGACGAGGTGGCAAAAAAGGCCCTGTCCGACGCTGATATCAGCATTGACAGCATCTTTGAGGAAGAGCCGGATGCAGGTCTGGGCAACGGCGGTCTGGGCCGTCTGGCTGCCTGCTATCTGGACGGCATGGCCACCACCGGCATCTGCGGCACCGGCTACTCCATCCTGTACGAGTACGGCATCTTCAAGCAGAAGATCGTGGACGGCTGGCAGCAGGAGCGTGCCGACAACTGGCTGCCCGGCGGTCAGGTCTGGCTGAAGAGCCACCCCGATCAGGCTGTGGAAGTGTGCTTTGACGGCGAGATCCACGAGAACTGGGACAACGGCTTCCACTATATCCAGCACACCAACTACAACAGCGTCATGGCTGTTCCCTCTGATATGTATGTGCAGGGCTACGACGGCAAGGGCGTTGCAAAGCTGCGCCTGTGGCAGGCAAAGGCCCCGGACTTTGATATGTCCAGCTTCTCTCTGGGCAACTACAACACTGCAATGAGCAAGAACGCCAATGCAGAGCTGATCTCCAAGGTGCTGTACCCCAACGATAACCATGTTGAGGGCAAGATCCTGCGCCTGCGCCAGCAGTACTTCCTGTCTGCCGCATCCATCGGCGATATCGTCCAGAACCACCTGTCCAGCTATGCGACCCTCGAGAACCTGCCCGACAAGGTGGCCATCCAGCTGAACGACACCCACCCCACCCTCGCCATCCCCGAGATGATGCGCATTCTGCTGGATGAGTGCGGCTTTGGCTGGGACAAGGCATTCGACATCTGCCAGAAGGTCTTCTCCTACACCAACCACACCGTCATGGCTGAGGCTCTGGAAAAGTGGAACGTGGACATCTTCAAGATGACCCTGCCCCGTATCTACCAGATCGTGGTGGAGATGGACCGCCGCGCCCGCGCAGAGCTGGAGAAGGTCTTCCCCGGCGACAAGGGCAAGATTGACTATATGGCACTGATCGGCGACAATCAGGTGCGCATGGCAAACATCTGCGCCTACACCGCCAACAGCATCAACGGCGTGTCCAAGCTGCACAGCGAGATCATCAAGGACAGCGTCTTCCACGATTACTACCTGTTCAAGCCGCAGGCCTTCAAGAACGTGACCAACGGCATCGCTTACCGCCGCTGGCTGCTGGCCTCTAACCCCGGCCTGTGCAAGCTGCTGGACGAGACCATCGGCGACGGCTACAAGCACGATGCTTCCGATCTGTCCAAGCTGAACAAGTTTGAGAACGACAAGACCGTTCTCAAGCGCCTGAACGAGATCAAGCTGGAGAACAAGACCAGCTTTGCCAACTATCTGGCAAAGAGCACCGGTCAGGTCATCGACCCGAACTCCATCTTTGACTGTCAGGTCAAGCGTATGCACGAGTATAAGCGCCAGCACCTGAACGCGCTGAACATCGCTGCCCAGTACCTGTACCTGAAGGAGAACCCCAACGCCGACTTCATCCCCAAAACCTATATCTTCGGTGCAAAGGCTGCTCCCGGTTACTACATGGCAAAGCAGATGATCCGCATGATCTGCAAGCTGGGCGACCTCATCAACAATGACCCCGCTGTGCGCGACAAGCTGCGCGTGGTCTATCTGGAAGAGTACTGCGTCTCTCTGAGCGAGCACCTGATGCCCGCCGCCGAGGTCTCTGAGCAGATCTCTCTGGCTGGCACCGAGGCTTCCGGTACCGGCAACATGAAGTTCATGCTGAACGGCGCTATCACTCTGGGCACTCTGGACGGCGCAAACGTGGAGATCGCAGACGCTGCCGGCAAGGAGAACGAGCTGATCTTCGGTATGCTGACCCCCGAGGTGAACAACCTCAAGCAGGTGGGCTACCACCCCAACGCCTTTATCACGGGCGACGACGTGGCCAACTACACCCTGAACTTCCTGGAGCGCGGCTGGAACGGCGAGAACTTCCACGAAGTGACCGAGAACCTGCGCAGCAGCGACCCGTATATGGTCATGGCCGACTTCAAGGATTACCGCCGCGCACAGGCCGACCTGCAGAAGCTGTATGCCGACCGCGAAAAGTGGGCACACATGAGCCTGAAGAACATTGCCAACAGCGGCATCTTCAGCGCCGACCGCTCTGTGCTGGATTACGCACACGACATCTGGTACGCTTCCCCGGTGCCCATGGGCAAGTAATTTTCCCTTAAAAAATCCATCTGCCCCGGCGGCGTTTGGCCCGCCGGGGCTTTTTTGAGAAAGGACGACCCTGCTTTGTCTTGTCTGTTCAATAGCTACGACCCCTATTTCAAGCAGCCCTTTGGCGCGCTGCGGGCCGGTCAGACCGTACGCCTGACCCTGTGCATCCCGGAAGAGCTGGGCTATGTCGATCCTCATCTGGTGCTCCAGAAGGAGGGAAAATATGACGTGCCGGTGCACTACCGCATGAAGTTCGACGGCCAGACCCCCCAGCAGAACCACTTTTCCGTGGAGCTGCCGCTGAACGACCCGGGCCTGTACTTCTACTACTTCGACCTCTACACCGACTTCCGCCGCATCTACCGCGGGCCGGACAACTGCGGCGTTGTCAGCTGGCAGGAAGGCGAAAAGTGGCAGATCACCGTCTACGATGCCGGTTTCCAGACCCCGGAGTGCATCAAGGGCAAGGTGTTTTATCAGATCTTCCCGGACCGGTTCTGCGAGGGCATTGAGAACAAGCCCATGCCTTTCCCGGACCGGCTGTATCAGGCCGACAAACACGCCGAACCCTTCTGGCAGCCCAACGAGACCGGCGGCCACCTGAACGAGGACTATTTCGGCGGCGACTTGGAAGGCATCCGCATCAAGCTGCCCTATCTGCGGGAGATGGGGGTGGACTACCTTTACCTCAACCCCATCTTTGAGGCGCACTCCAACCACCGCTACAACACCGCCGACTATCTCAACGTAGACCCGCTGCTGGGCACCAACGAGGAGTTCGAGGTGCTCTGCCGCGAGGCCGCTAAGTACGGCATTGGCATCGTGCTGGACGGTGTGTTCAGCCACACCGGTTCCGACAGCCGCTATTTCAACCGCGAAGGCCGCTATGGGGATGGCGGCGCTTACCGCGACCCCAACTCCCCCTACCGCAGCTGGTACGATTTTGACCCCAAGTATAAGGGCGGCTACCGCAGCTGGTGGGGCTTCGAGACCCTGCCCGAGGTGAACGAAGAGAACCCCTCCTATGTGGAGTTCATCACCGGCGAGGGCGGTGTCATTGACACATGGCTGCGGCGCGGTGCCGCAGGCTTCCGTCTGGATGTGGCCGACGAACTGCCGGACGACTTTATTGAAAAGATCCGCGCCGCTGTCAAGCGGGTCAGCCCGGAGAAGTTCCTGCTGGGCGAGGTGTGGGAGGATGCCACCACCAAATACGGCTTTGGCCAGCGCCGCACCTATCTGCTGGGCAAGGGGCTGGACAGCGTGATGAATTACCCCTTCAAGAACGCTGTGCTGGACTTTGTAAAGGGTAAGCCCGCCGAGCAGGCTATAGGCGAAATTCTGTCCATCTGTGAGCACTACCCTGCCCCTGCCATGGACACTGCGCTGAACTTTCTCTCCACCCACGACACCGAACGCGCCCTCACCGTGATCGCGGACGAGCCCGCCAACGGCCGTGGCCGCGAGTGGCAGAGCGGCCGCTGTGTGACCGGCGAGGCCTACGAGGAAGGGATGCTGCGCCTGCGCATGGCCTATGCCATCATCTACACGCTGCCCGGCGTGCCCTGCCTGTACTACGGCGATGAGATCGGGATGCAGGGCTACCGCGACCCCTTCAACCGTGCCTTCTTCTGCTGGGACAGCCACGAAAAGCGCCTGAAGCCGGTGCTTGCCCAGCTGGCGCAGCTGCGCCACACCTGCGAGGCCTTCCGCACCGGTGAGCTGCGGGTGCTGCGGGCGCAGGACGGCATCCTGCACTACCAGCGCGTAGGCCAGCTTGAAACCGCCGAGATCATCGTGAACCGCTCGGAGAACATCATCGTGGAGCCGCTGGCTTCCGGCAAGCACACGGAGGTGAACCCCATGGGCTTTACCATCGTGGTGGAGGAGAACGGGCATAACCCGAACCACAGCTATTACGATATCAAGTAAAAACGATTTGAATGCCCGCCGCGTTCGCTCTGGGCACATTCAGAGGAAATTTTATCTTTTATTTTCGCAACAACGGGCAGCCTGCGGGCCGCCCGTTGTTGCATTTTCACACAAAGGGCCGTATCCGCAAACTACATCTTGCACTGCTTTTCATTTATTTTGTTCTTTATTTCGTTTTCTGCGCAACGTTCCAGTAAAAAACGCTTGACCTTCCACCCGGGGGATACTCTATAATAGGGCCATAAGGAGGGAGAACCATGAACCCTGTTCCATTTCTCTGGCTGGCTGCCGTGGTGGGCTTTTTGCTGTTGGAGGCTTCCACCTTCAGCATGACCTCCGTCTGGTTCGCCGTCGGCGCAGCTGCCGCCCTGCTCACCTGCCTGTTCACGGATTCGTTCCGGGCGCAGGCCCTGGTGTTCATCGTGGTAAGCATTCTGTGCCTGCTGGCGTTCCGGCCGCTGGCTGCAAAGCTGCGCCAAAAAATCACCCCCACCAATGGCGACCGAAACCTTGGCCGGGAGGCCACCGTGCTGACCACCGTCACCGCCGACCTGCCGGGCCGTGTGCGACTGGACGGCGTGGACTGGAATGCCCGCTGCGCCACTCCCGGCGACATTCTCACCCCCGGGCAGCGCTGCCGTGTGACCGAACTGCACAGCACCCTGCTCATCGTGGAGCCCGTATTGACCGAAAGCCGCAGAGCGTGATCTGCGTTCTGCGCTGAAACGTTGCACCCATCTGAAAAAGGAGAACCACTATGGTCATGTTTTTTCTGATCCTCGCGCTGGTCTTTGTCGTCCTGCTGGTGATCATCACCAATATCGTCATCGTGCCCCAGTCCAAGGTGTATGTCGTTGAGCGGCTGGGCAGCTACTCCGACACATGGTCGGCAGGCCTGCACATTAAGATTCCCTTCATCGAGCGCATCGCCAAAAAGGTGAGCCTGAAGGAGCAGGTGGCAGACTTTCCCCCTCAGCCGGTCATCACCCGCGATAACGTTACCATGCAGATCGATACCGTGGTGTTCTTTCAGGTGATGGATGCCAAGCTCTACACCTACGGTGTCAACCAGCCCATTGCGGCAATCGAAAGCCTGTCCGCCACCACCCTGCGCAACATCATCGGCGAAATGGAGCTGGACCACACCCTGACCAGCCGCGATGTCATCAACGGCAAGATCACCGCCATCCTGGACGAAGCCACCGACAAGTGGGGCATCAAGGTGAACCGCGTGGAAGTGAAGAACATCATCCCGCCGCGTGAAATTCAGGAAGCCATGGAGAAACAGATGAAGGCTGAGCGCGAGAAGCGCGCCGTCATCCTGAAAGCCGACGGTGAAAAGCAGGCCGCCATTACCGCCGCTGAGGGCGAAAAGGAAGCCGCCATCCTGCGCGCGGATGCTGTGAAGCAGCAGCGCATTCTGGAAGCCGAGGGCGAAGCACAGGCCATTCTGGCCGTGCAGAAGGCCAACGCCGACGCCATCCGCCTGTTGAACGAGGCCATGCCCAGCGATAAGGTTCTGGCCATCCGCAGTCTGGAAGCTCTGGCCAAGGTGGCCAACGGCAAGGCAACCAAGATCATCATTCCTTCGGAGCTTCAGAATCTGGGCGGCGTGGTGCCCAGCATCAAAGAGCTGATGACCGACCCGAAGGACGCAGAATAAAATTTAAAATTCCGGTTCACCGTCTGTGCTATATGCAGGCGGTGAACCTTGTTTTGCACGATAAAGGAGTTCTTCTATGATCTACGATACCCTGAACAACCTGCCCAACTATCTGGGCGTGAGCGACAACCTCGACACCGTCATTGAGTATATCATGGCGCGGGACATCACCACCCTGCCCGCCGGACGCACCCGCATCGACGGCGAAAAGGCTGTGGTCACTGTGAGCACCGTCACACCGCTGACTTCCGATAAAGCGCTGTTCCAGCGCCACGACAGCCACATCACGCTGGAGACCGATCTGGACGGCAGCGAGCTGTTTGAGGTGAGCCTTGCAGAGCTGACCCCGACAAAGCCCACCGACGAAGCCACCGACACCACCGTGGGTACCGCAGGCACCAGCATTGCCGGAATGCTGTGCGAGGGGCGGTTTGCCCTGTATCTGGCCGGAGAGCCCTATAAATCCGGCCTGAAGGCGCAGGGCTGCGGCAAACTGAAGAAAGCCGTGTTCAGCATCGAGCTGGACCCGGACGAAGAGGACGAGACCGAGGAATAAGCCGAGAGAGGGCATTTATATGGGATTTTTTGCTGTACTGGCTGCAAGCCTGTTTGCCGTGTTCCTCTTTACCGTGTTCGGCGGCTATTCGCTGCTGCTCTGGTGCCAGCAGTCCCTGCTGATGGTGGTTCCGCCTGCGGTGGTGCTGGCTGTTCTGGTGTGGACGTTCCTGAAAATGGACGACAAGATCACCGCCCTGCAAAAGCAGGTGGAGGAACTGGAAGCCGCACAGAAAAACGCCGAAGAGTCCGAGAAATAAATACAGCGACGCCCCTGCAGAAAAAGCTTTTCCTGCAGGGGCGTCGCTCTTTTTACACCTTACTTTTTATCCTGTGGGTCATCCAATCCTTTGAACATCACCATGCCCAGAATTGCAAAGCTGGCGCCCAGCACAAAACCCACTGTCCCCATCGACACGCTGAACAAAACGCCCATAGCAACACCGAACAGGATACCCGCGATCTGACTTTTCTTCATTTTACTGCTCTGCCTTTCCGTACCAGGCAACGGACAGCCGCCAAGAGAGGGAGTACAGCCCCAGAACGATCAGTACAATGCCCAGCAGAGCCAGTGGCGGAACGCCCTGCGGCAGAAGGTTCCGGGCCAGGCCGTCCTCATTGGCGGACATGCCAAACCCCATCAGAGCCGCAACCAGGCCGACCATAAGATAAAACGCATATTTTGCCTTTTCGTAGCCAAAACGGTAATTCAACGGCAGCAGAACGGCACTGTTCAGCAGCGTTGTCATGCCTACCTGCACCAGCGTGGAAACCACAAGCGCATGGTCCACAGCTGTCCAGTGCAGGCTTGCCACGCCAAGGGCTGCAGCGGCGAAAACCTCTGCCAGCACCAGCCCGCACAGACCAACGATGTATTTACACCCCACCAGCTGTTCTTTTGTGACCGGAAGCGCGGCACTGTATTCGCTGAATTTGCTGGCCTGATCATAGGCCAGCAGGGTCATGGGCATCATGCCCATCATAAAGCCCGCATATACAATAAAGAAATTGGCCCCATTCATGATGGTAACCACGCCTGCGCCCATCATGACCACGGCGGCCACAATGACACCTTTGGCATAGTGCCATATCTGATAAGCATCCTTTAGCAGCAAGCCTTTCATTCTGCACACTCCCCTTTCACCATCAGTACAAACAATTCCTCAATGCTCACCGGGGTAAGCTCTGCCCCGGCAGGCAGGGCGTCCCGGCGCACAAGCGCCTCTGCCCCGTAGGGGGTGACCCGCTTGCCGTACACCCGTACATCCAGTGCCGCCAGCTGCGCCGCCGTGCCGTGCCACAAGGCGTATTCCTCTCGCAGGGCGTCCTTTTCCTCACAGAGCAGCAGCCTGCCCTTGTGCAGGAAGGCGATGGTATCGCACAGCTTTTCCAGGTCGCTGACAATGTGGGAGGAAATGAGGATGGAACGTTCTTCGTCCCGGGCAAAATCCAGCAGGATATCCACCACTTCATCCCGCACCACCGGGTCCAGCCCATTGGTGGCTTCATCCAGCAGCAGCAGCTTTGCGTGGTGGGAAAGCGCCACCGCAATGCACAGCTTCCTCTGCATTCCAGCGGAGTAATCCTTATACTTTTTGTCCGGCGGCAGGTCAAATTTCCGGCAAAACGCCGTGTAGTCACCAGCGTCCCAGTTGCGGTAGATGCCCGCCATCACCTTGCCCACCTCCACAGCGTTCAGGCACAGGGGAATGCCATCGCTGCCCAGCACCACACCGATTTCTTCCTTGGTGTGTACAAGGTCGGTGCGGTTGTCCCTGCCCAAAATGGTCACGGTACCGCCGTCCCTCTGCAGCATGTCCAGAATCAATTTGATGGTGGTGCTTTTGCCTGCGCCGTTCTCGCCGATCAGGCCGCAGATGGTGCCGCCGGGCAGTGTCAGATCCAGCGGTCCGAGGGTAAAGTCCTTATAGTGCTTAGTAAGTCCCCGCAGTTCCAGTGCGTTCATGTTCAGCCCTCCCACAGCAGTTCCAGCATCTCCCGCAGCTCTTCCCTGCTCAGCCCGCAGGATGCGGACAGCTTCACAGCTTCGGTAAGGTGCGCTTCAATTTTTTTCAGGTTCTCTTCCCGCAGCAGCTCGGTGTTTTTAGGGGCTACAAAAAAGCCCTTTGCCGGTACTGCGTAAAGGAAGCCCTCTTTTTCCAGTTCATCGTAGGCGCGCTTTGTGGTAATGACGCTGATGCGCAGATCCCGTGCCAGCCCCCGGATGGAGGGCATGGCCTCGTCCGGCTGCAAAGCCCCGCTGATGATCTGCTGCTTGATCTGGTTGTAGATCTGGTCATAGATAGGCGCGCCGCTTTTGTTGTTGATAAACAGTTCCATCGGCTGCTCCTTTGGCTTTTGTGTTTTATCTGTATATTCACAGTATATACAGTAAATACGGATTTGTCAAGAGAATACGCAAAAAAATACACCCGCCGTCCAAAACGGACAGCAGGTGCATTTTTTAGGTTTTACAGTGCCTTGATGGCGGTCTTAATACGCTCGGCGGCCATCTTGGTCTTTTCGGCGTCACCGAAAGCGGTCAGGCGGAAGTAGCCCTCGCCGCACTCGCCGAAGCCCACGCCCGGGGTACCGACCACGCCGCAGTTTTCCAGCAGCCAATCGAAGAACTCCCAGCTCTTCATGTTACCGGGGCAGCGCAGCCAGATGTAGGGGCTGTTCTTGCCGCCGCAGTACCACACGCCGCACTCATCCAGTGCGTCCGCGATGACCTTGGCATTCTTGCGGTAGTAGTCCAAATTCTGCTGGATCTCGGCCATGCCGCTCTCGGTGAACACCGCAGCGGCGGCGCGCTGCACCACATAAGGCACACCGTTGAACTTGGTGGTCTGGCGGCGCAGCCACAGCTTATTGATGTTCATTCCCTCGCGCTCCAGCTCCTTGGGCACCACAGTGTAGCCGCAGCGGGTGCCGGTGAAGCCTGCGATCTTGGAGAAGGAGCAAATTTCAATGGCACACTCCCGTGCACCCTCGATCTCGAAGATGCTGCGGGCGAGGTTCTCGTCGGAGATGAAGCACTCGTATGCAGCATCGTACAGGATGATGGCATCGTTCTTCTTGGCGTAGTCCACCCATGCCTTGAGCTGGTCGCGGGTGTAGGCGGCACCGGTGGGGTTATTGGGGCTGCAGATATAGATGATGTCAGCCTTCACATTCTCATCCGGCATTCCCAGGAAGCCGTTCTCCTGACTGGTGCGGCTGTAGATGATCTTGCGGCCATCGGTCACGTTATCGTCCACGTAGGTGGGATAAACGGGGTCCGGCACCAGCACGGTGTTGTCCACATCGAACAGGCCCAGTACGTTGGCCAGATCGCTCTTTGCACCATCAGAGATGAAAATTTCATCCTCTGCCAGCTGGGTGCCGCGGCCTGCATAGTAGCCCTGAATGGCCTGCTTAAGGAAGGGATAGCCCTGCTCCGGGCCATAGCCGTGGAAGCCTTCCTTGGTGCCCATCTCATCGGCTGCATCGTGCATGGCCTTGACCACGCACTTTGCCAGCGGCTGGGTCACATCGCCAATGCCCAGACGAATGATCTCCTTCTCCGGGTGTGCCTCCTGATAAGCGGCCACCTTGTGGGCAATGTCCACAAACAGGTAGCTTGCCTTCAGCTCGTTGTAATGCTTGTTCATCTTCATAGTACTTTCCCTCGCTTCTGTTTTGGTATGACCCTCTCAGTCATCTCGCGTCTGCTCGATGCCAGCTCCCCCGAGTGGGGGAGCTTTTTTGTTGTGAAGAAAAACTTTTCCTCTTGATGTGGAAAAGCTCGCCCTTCGGGAGAGCTGTCGCCGTCAGGCGACTGAGAGGGTTCTCGTTCTCTTTACACTTCTGTGATACCTTCGCACACGGTCTCGGCGGCGCCGGTCATCAGCAGCTGTCTGCCGGGCAATACCCGGATGGTCAGCACACCGCCGCGCAGCTGCACATGGATGTCCTCGCCTGCCGGGCAGATGCCAAGCTCGGTCAGGGCCGCCACGGTGGCGCAGGTGCCGGTGCCGCAAGCCCATGTCTCGCCGCTGCCGCGCTCCCACACCCGCATCTTCAGGTGGGTGGCATCCACCACCTGCACGAACTCGGTGTTGATGCGCTCCGGGAAGTTTGCGTGGTGCTCAAAGGCCGGGCCGATTTCTTCCAGCTTCAGGCTGTCCGCATCCTCCACCACAGTCACACAGTGGGGGTTGCCCACACTGATGCAGGTCACATGCCACGTTTTGCCGTCCACAGTCAGTTCTTTGTCCACAAGCGGTTCCTCGCCCATGTTTACAGCAGGCAGGCTGGCAGGCACGGCACTGTAAGCGCCCATCTCCACCTGCCACAGGCCCGCACCCTTGTGGGTGACGGTCTTCAGGCCGCTGAGGGTATCAATGGCAAGGGTCTCTTTGGCAATGCCGTGGGTGTACAGCCATTCAGCCACACAGCGGATGCCGTTGCCACACATCCTGCCCTCGCTGCCGTCGGCGTTGAAGATGCGCATCATGCCGTCCGCACCCGCTGTCTGCGCAGCACAGATGCAGATGATGCCGTCCGCACCAATGGAAAAATGCCGCCGGGACAATTTTTCGGAAAGGGCTGCAATGTTCTCCGGCACACCGCTTTTGCGGCAGTCCAGATAGATATAATCGTTAGCGCAGCCCTGCATTTTGGTAAATGAAAGCTTCATGCTCAAAACTCCTTCATGGGACTTGTGGTCAGTCCCTATAAACTCGCTACTCTATAATGATAAGAAACCGGGGCGCTCCTGTCAAGCGAAAATGCACCTTTCCGGCAATTTTTCGCAAAGGAATCTGCCAGAATGGAAAACAGGGCTTGACAATACGCATGGCATGGGATATAAAAAAAGAGAGAGTTTTGTACAGTCCGGGGCCGCGCAGCATCTGCGGGTGCATCCGTCACGGCAGCCGCATGCACGGCACCGGTGTACAGGACAGGCAAAACAACTGCAAAAAGGAGACCACAGGAATGGATACTTTTGAAAAAATCCGTGCATTGCTGGCGGAGCAGCTGGATGTTGACCCGGCAAAGATCACGATGGACAGTGACATCATGAGCGATTTTGAGGCCGACAGTCTGGATATCGTGGATATGGTGATGACGCTGGAGGATGAGTTTGGCATTGAGGTGCCGGACGATGCCATCGAGTCCCTGCGCACCGTGGGCGATGTGGTAAACTTTGTGGACAGCCACGCGCAGAACTGATTCAGTCAAAAAGCCCTGCCTTCTGGTGCGGCACCCGGCCGCACTGCATGGACGGGGCTTTTAATATGGTTCGTGCGGAACGCAAGCCGTTTGGCGCACGGCCTTAGGAGGAAAAAGCAAAAATGGCAAAAGATTCAAAGAAGCTCGTACAGGCGATCACCAGCCAGGAAGAGAACTTCGCACAGTGGTACACCGATATCTGCGTGAAGGCAGAGCTGGTGGAGTACTCCAGCGTGAAGGGTTTCATCATCCTGCGCCCCTACGGTCAGGCCATCTGGGAGCTGATCCAGAAGGACATGGATGCCCGCTTCAAGGCCACCGGCCATGAGAACGTGGCAATGCCCGTGCTGATCCCGGAAAGCCTGCTGCAGAAGGAAGGCGAACTGGTCAATGGCTTCGCGCCGGAGGTGGCGTGGGTCACGATGGGCGGTTCCGACAAGCTGGAAGAGCGTCTGGCCGTGCGTCCCACCAGCGAGACCATGTTCTGCGACCACTGGTCCCGCGTGCTGCACAGCTACCGTGAGCTTCCCATGAAGTACAACCAGTGGTGCAGCGTTGTCCGCTGGGAAAAGACCACCCGCCCCTTCCTGCGCAGCCGCGAGTTCTGGTGGCAGGAAGGCCACACCATCCACGAGACTGCCGCCGAGGCTGAGGCTGAGACCCAGCAGCAGCTGAACTGCTACGCAGATGTCTGCGAGCAGGATCTGGCCATTCCCGTGGTGAAGGGCCGCAAGACCGACAAGGAAAAGTTTGCCGGTGCCGAGGCTACCTATACCATCGAGGCCATGATGAAGGACGGCAAGGCCCTGCAGAGCGGCACCAGCCACTACTTTGGCGATAAGTTCAGCAAGGCTTATGACGTGACCTTTACCGGCCGCGACAACCAGCTGCATCATCCGTTCCAGACCAGCTGGGGCGTTTCCACCCGTCTGGTGGGCGCTATCATCATGACCCACGGCGACGACGACGGCCTGATCCTGCCCCCGGCAGTGGCCCCCATTCAGGTGGTCGTAGTGCCCATCGCAGCCCACAAGCCCGGCGTTTCCGAGAAGGCTGCCGAGCTGGCCGAGAAGATCAGCAAGTATGCCCGCGTGAAGCTGGACGACAGCGACAATGCCCCGGGCTGGAAGTTCTCTCAGTGGGAGATGAAGGGCGTGCCTCTGCGTCTGGAGATCGGTCCCAAGGATCTGGAAAAGAACCAGTGCGTGCTGGTGCGCCGCGATACCCGCGAAAAAGTCTTCGTCTCTCTGGACGAGCTGGAGACTGCGATCCCCGCACAGCTGGAGGCCCTGCGCAAGGACCTGTACGAGCGTGCTCTTGCCAACCGCGAGAAGCGCACCTGGGCTGCCACCACCATGGACGAGGTGAAGGAGCTGGCCAAGGCAAACACTGGCTACATCAAGACCATGTGGTGCGGCGACCTTGCCTGCGAGATGAAGATGAAGGAAGAAGTCGGTCTGTCCAGCCGCTGCATGCCGTTTGAGCAGGAACACCTGAGCGATGTATGCCCCTGCTGCGGCAAGCCCGCCAAGACCATGGTCTACTGGGGCGTGGCGTACTAAGCTTTCCTTTTGATAACAGCATAAAAGCTCCCGGAGCATTTCGATGTTCCGGGAGCTTTTTCTTGTTTGCAGAACTCCTTCCGTCATCGCTGGCGCGATGCCACCGCCCTCAACGAGGGAGGCTTGACCGCGCAGACAGGCTTCCTCTCTGAGGGAGCTGGCGAGCGAAACGAGACTGAGGGAGTTTTACCGCTCAAATGTGGTGCTCAACGTGGTCTCCCAGCTTTCACCCGGGGCAAGGCAGGCGGCAGCGGCACGCTGGCTCCACTGCTGCGGGTCAGTCTCGGCGGCGGGCAGACTGTGCCACGGCTCAATGCACACAAACCGCACCGGCTTTGCAGGGGCCGACCAGATGAGCGCGTAGGGGTAGCCTTCCACATTGCAGGTGATCTTGCGGCCGGTGTCCTTCTCATAGATGCCAATGGTCTTGGTGCGCAGGCCCGCCATGCAGAAGCTGTCGTTTGCGAACAGATCATCCGTCAGCTGGATGGCCTGCTGGTTCTTCCACTGATAATAGCACTTGCCAGACAGCAGGCCGTTCGGACGGGCATCCAGAATGACCGGGCTTTCCGGCTGGTCGAACCGGAACTCGTAATCCGTGGTGGTGTGCTGTGCATCAAAGGGGATGTTGAACGCCGGGTGATAGCCGATGCCAAAGCGCAGCTCTTCGGTGCCGGGGTTGCGCACCGTCAGCGTATGGTGCACGGTCTTGCCGTCCAGACGGAAGGTGCTGGTGAGCACAAAGTCGAAGGGGAAGCGTTCGGCCTTGATGGCGTCATCCGAGCGCAGCTCCAACTGGATGGTATCGCCCTCGGCCTTGAGCAGGGTGTGCTCCACATCGCGGGCAAAGCCGTGCTGACCGCCCTTGTACGTTTTGCCGTCCACCTCAAAGGTACCGCCGGGCAGCTTGCCCGTCCACGGGAACAGAATGGGAGCGTGGCGCTTCCACACAGCCGGGTCGGCCTGCCAAAGCAGCTCTTCGCCTGCGGCGTTCTTCAGGCTGACAGCCTCTGCACCGTGGGTGTCCACGGTCAGGGTCAGAAATTCGTTGTGAATGGTTGCCTGCATTTTCAGTATCTCCTTTGTCCTTCTTATTTTCCGGGGTCTTCTGCTTCCAGTATACTCCCCCGTGTGCCAAAAATAAAGTCCCGCCCAGTTTCAGCAGGGCTGTGCCAGCGGCAGGGTGACTGCAAAGGTAGTGCCGTTTTCGCTGCTGCGTTCCACGGTCACACTGCCGCCATGCAGCACGGCGATCTCCCGCACAAGGGCAAGGCCAAGCCCAACGCCGCCCATCTCCCGGCTGCGGGACTTATCCACCCGGAAAAAGGGCTGGAAGATGCTCTCCCGGCAGTCTGCGGGGATACCCGGGCCGGTATCTGCAACGCGCAGTACAGCGGTCTGCTTTTCCTGTTGCAGGGTGACGCGCACCGCACCGCCGGGGCGGTTATACTTGATGCCGTTTTCCACCAGATTGAACACCAGCCGGTAGATCAGCGCATCGCTGCCCACCATGCCAAGTTCCTCGCAGTCCTGCTGCAAAGAGATATTGTTTTTCTGGGCAAGGGGGGTCAGGTCGGTCAGGATCTCCTCCACCAGCGGCGCAAGGGCGATCTGGTCGGTGCGGGAGACTGATTGCAGATTGCTCATCTCTAATAAAGTGCGCACAAGAGCGGTCAGGCGGTCCAGCTGCTCCCGCAGAGAGCGGATCAGCCCGGCAGTTTCGGCGTCCATGGCCGGGTGCTCCTCTGCAAACAGTTCCAGCTTCGTCTGCAAAATAGCCAGCGGGGTGCGCAGCTCGTGGGCGGCATTGCCCGCAAACTGCCGCTGCAACTCAAAGGACTGCGCCAGACCATCCAGCATCCGGTTCACCGACCGGCTCAACTGCCCGAATTCCTGCACAGTGTTTTCGTCCAGACGGGTGGTGGCGATGCTGTCCTGATCGACCTGCTGCGCCTGCTGCGCAAGCTGCTGTAACGGTTTCAGCGCTCTGCCGCTGACAAAATAAGCAATGGCAGCGCTGACGATGGTGACCACGACGGTGATGCACCAGCCCTTGCGGCCAAAGACCACCTTTGCATCGTAGACTTCCTGCGAAAAATGCGCCAGCAGACTGGACATTTCCTCCTGCGGGATCTCGATGGTCAACGGATCCGCACTGCCGGGCTGGTACTGCATCATAAAGCCGTTGAGGGCATCCATGCCGGTAACGCCGGTGCGGTATAAAAGCAGGTTCATGCACACGCAGGCGCAGGCGATGAGCAGCGCGGTCAGCAGGGTGATGCGCCATTGCAGGGACAAATGTTTCATTGTACCTCGCCTCCGATCTCGTAGCCTTCCCCGATGCGGTTGCGGATGGGGTCGTAGCCCAGCGCCGCCCGCAGCTTTTTGCGCAGGGCAGAGATATGCACCCGGATGGAGTTGCTGAAGCTGTCTACACTGCCATCCCAGACGTGCTCGATGAGTTCTTCCTGACTGACCGGGCGTCCCTGATGCAGCAGCAGATATTCCAGTACGCCGCTCTCCTTCCGCGTCAAAGCAAGGGTCTGACCGTCCACAGCAGCAACGCGGCTACGGGTGTTGAAGCTCAGCCGTCCGCAGCACAGACAGACGTCTTGCTGAATAAATTTGCGCCGGGTCAGGCTGCGCACCCGGGCTTCCAGCTCTGCAAGGTGAAAGGGCTTGGAAAGGTAATCGTTCGCCCCGGCATCCAGCCCCTCCACTTTATCTGCGATTTCACTGCGTGCCGACAAGATCAGCACACAGGTCTCAAGGTCGTGCCGGCGCAGAGTGCGCAGCACCTGCATTCCGTCCACCTTGGGCAGGTTGAGGTCCAGCAGTACAAGGTCGTACCGCTCTGCTGCCAGTGCCTCCAGCGCGGCCTCGCCGTCTGCACAGGCATCCACCTCGTACCCGGACAGCCGCAGCTTTCGGGCAATATCCTCCCGCAGGGAGTGCTCGTCCTCTACCACCAAAAGGCGCATCTTTGTTTTCCACCTTTCCCATAAAAATTGCGTTTTTTCTTCATTATAACAGATTATAGCAGACGGTGTTAAGATTCGTGTTAAGATTTTCTTAGCAGAGATTTTATCACGCATGGTGTATACTGATGCCATCAAACAACAGGAGGCTATGATGTTCATGACAAAAAAACAGGCGCAGCTGCTTTTGCTTGCCGCCGGGGTTCTGATGCTGCTGTTCGGCTTATGGCGGGGCGAGGCAGACACCGTATTTTCAAAAGCCATCCGGCTGTGTATGGAGTGTGTGGGCATTGGATAAGAAAAAGAAAAAGCTTTCTCCCCTTGCCCGCTTCCGGGGCTTTATACAAGCCGGGGCTACCCTGCTGACCAATCTCCACCTACCCAATTTTGCAAAAGGAGCGCTGTATCAGGGCGGCGGAAAATACGTCTGCGTGCCGGGGCTGAACTGCTATTCCTGCCCGGGCGCGGCCGGTGCCTGTCCGGTGGGAGCATTCCAGGCGGTGGTGGGCTCTTCCAAGTTCCGCTTTTCCTACTACATTACCGGCATCCTCATCCTCTTTGGGGTGCTGCTGGGGCGGTTCATCTGCGGTTTCCTCTGCCCATTCGGGTGGTTTCAGGAGCTTTTGCACAAGATCCCATCCCCAAAGCTTTCCACCAAAAAGCTGAAGCCGCTGCGCTATTTAAAGTATGCGGTGCTGCTGGTCATGGTGGTGTTGCTGCCTTTGCTGGCGGTCAATGAGCTGGGCATGGGCGACCCCTTCTTCTGCAAGTATCTCTGCCCGCAGGGCGTGCTGGAGGGTGCCATTCCCCTCTCCCTGACCAATGCGGGCATCCGCGCTGCGCTGGGCAAGCTGTTCACATGGAAGGCCTGCATCCTGCTGGCGGTCATCGTGGGCAGCGTGGTATTCTACCGCCCCTTCTGCAAGTGGCTGTGCCCGCTGGGCGCGTTCTATGCGCTGCTGAACAAGGTCTCGCTGTTCCAGATGCGCGTAGACACCCACAAATGCGTCTCCTGCGGAGCCTGTGCAAAGGCTTGCAAGATGGACGTAGACATTACCAAGACCCCCAACCACGCCGAATGCATCCGCTGCGGGATGTGCATGAAAGCCTGCCCCACGGACGCCATTCAGTACAAGTTCGGGCTGGGGGACCAATCAAATACCGAAACAACAAAGGAGTAAAACCATGAAGATCCATCGTATCGCCGCACTTTTTCTCAGCCTTGTGCTGGCTTTCAGCCTTGCCGCCTGCGGGCAGGGCGCATCTTCTGCATCTTCTGCATCTTCTGCATCCTCTTCTGCCGCTTCCTCTGCGGCAGCAGAAAGCAAAACCGAGGAGCAGCTGCTGGCCGAGGAAAACGAGATCCTTTCTGCAAACGATGCTCTGTGGGAGAAAGTGTTCTCATCCATGGACAAAAACGTGACCGAAACCACGATCAGCGCCAACTACGGCGATTTTCTGCTCAGCGCTGTGGAAAAGGCCAAAGATCAGTTCTCGGACGAGGAGTACAAGACCCTGACCGCAGATGCCGAAAAGATTCGTGCCATCGAGGAGCAGATCGCCGCTCTTGCCCCCGCAGAGGATGCCGCTTCCAGTGCCGCCGCACAGGGCACCGCCTTCCCCAAGTTTGAGGGCAGCGATTTAGAGGGCAACCCGGTGGACAACAGCCTGTTTGCGGGCAACGCCTTTACGGTGGTGAATTTCTGGTTCAACGGCTGCAAGCCCTGCGTGGAGGAGTTGGACGACCTGAACGCCCTGAACGAGAAGGTCAAGGCACAGGGCGGTGAGGTCATCGGCATCAACACCGAGACGCTGGACGGCAACCAGCAGGGCATTGATGCCGCCAAAAAACTGCTGGAGACAACGGGCGCAAGCTACCGCAACATCTACTTTGCCTCCGGCAGTGAGGCCGGCAAGTTTGCACTGAACATCATGGCCTTCCCCACCACTTACGTTTTTGACCGGGACGGCAACGTTGTGGGGCAGCCCCTGCTTGGCGGCATCGACAAGGAAGAAAACCTTGCCGCTCTGCAAAAAAATATCGACGCCGCCCTTGCCAAGGACAGCGCCAAATAAACCTTTCTCCCCTGCCGCCTTCGGGCGGCTTTTTTATTTGCGGTGTGCATTGCCATGCACGCCCGGGTGCCGGACGGAATACGCTGTGAGAGAAGCATTCCATTCTCACAGCAAAGGAGCATCCGCCTATGAAAAACACCGGCATTCTACGCATTCAGGCTTTCGGTGCCCGTCAGTCCTCGCCCATCGAGGGTGTTCTCGTCACCGTGTCCGGCAACGGCTTTACCGCTCAGCGTATCACCGACGAGACCGGCACCGCTGCCGACCTCTCCATTGAAGCCCCCTCCTGTGCGCTGTCCCTGCAGGAGGACAACACCATCCGACCCTATGCCGTTGTGGACCTGACTGCCTCAAAGGCAGGCTTCCGCACCGTGCGCATTCAGGGCGTGCAGATCTTTGCCGGGCAGGTCACACTGGCCCAGCCGGAGATGATCCCCGAGACCGAAGAGGATCGCGACGTGGTAAACCCGCCCATAGTCATCCCGGAGCATTCACTGTTCACCGGCGATGGCGGCAGCGGCCCGGACCCCATGGAGAACTGCGTGCCCCGGGTGCTGGACAGAGTCATCATTCCCAAAAACATCACGGTGCATCTGGGCAAGCCTGCGGCATCCGCCCGCAATGTGACTGTCTCCTTCCGGGATTATATCGCCAATGTTGCATCCAGCGAAGTCTACCCTACCTGGGCTGACGAAAATAACCCAACGGGGCCATCAAACTACTCTACCACTTAGAAATTCCATTCAATCGTGATTTTTTGCTCTCCAGTGAGTGGGTCTTTCGTTCCGACAACGACACGATGAACCAGCAGTACAGCAAGTTCACGGGTCAGATGGGAAACCTGTGCCAGTTCCCGCACACGCTGCATCTGCGTCTGAACCACGCTGGTTTCTTCCTGCTGTTGTTCCAATTCCGCTTCCAAAATATTGATTCGCGTTTCTGCGTTTTTTACATCTTCCAGAAAAGTCTGGTTCATTTCAGAAAACTGGACGGTATCAATCAGACCAGACACCTTATCCAGATACAGTTCCTGCATAGCTTTGCGCCGCCGGTCTACTTCGCTTTTCAACCGTTTCAGCTCGTCACGCTTTGCATGTTCTCGCTGCTGGATTGGGTCATCCTGTTCTGGAAGGGTAACTTTTTCAGGGTCAAAATAATCTGCCACATACGCCCGGATACGTTCCAGCACAGCATTCTCCAATGCGTTCATATCTGTACAGGTCTTGTTGCCACACACTTCCGGTGCGCGCTGGTGCATCCGGCAGCGAACATAGCGTCTTTGAGTCCCATCCGCCTTTGGCTGACGGCCAGTTTGTTCCATGTAGCTGCCGCAGCATCCGCAAACCACTTTTTTCGCCAGCGGATGAATCGTTCCTTTTCCACCACTCCGGGTACGTTCTTTCAGCATCATCTGAACTGTTTCAAACGTCCCCCGGTCAATGATGGCTTCATGGGTGTTTTCTACAACGATCCACTGCGACTGGGGAAGCCAAATCGTCTTTTCGGACTTATAACTCACCTTTTTATGCCGCCCCTGCACCATATCTCCGACATAAAGCTGATTGTGCAGCATCTGGTATACCGTGGGGCTACTCCAAAGGTCTGCATTGGGATTTTTCGCTGCAATATGGTAATGGATGCCATGCTGCTGTTTATAAGCAGTTGGGCTTGGAACTTTCTCATCATTCAGAATCCGCGCAATCTTATGCGCACCGATTCCACTAAGAGCCATAGAGAAAATCCGCCTTACCACTTCGGCAGCTTCCGGATCGATGATAAGTTTTCCTTTTGCATTCGGGTCTTTGCAATACCCATACCGCGCAAAAGAGCCGATGAACAAACCCTCTTTCCTCTTGTGGTCAAGCACCGAGCGGACATTGGTAGACAAGTCTTCCAGATACCACTCGTTGATCAGGCCATTGATCTGACGAGATTTTTTATTCGCAGTATCGTTTGTGTCCACATGGTCAACGACAGCAATGAACCGAATGCCCCACTCAATAAACTTTCCGTGCAGGTATTTTTCCACGAGTTCCATATCGCGGGTAAAACGGGATTGCGTCTTGGCCAGCACCACATCGAATTTATGTTCGCTTGCGGCTTGTATCATCGAATTGAAAGCCGGACGGTTCCGGTCGATGCCGGAATAATCCTCATCCGAATAAATCTGGTAAATATCAAATCCTTTCTCAATGGCGTACTGGATCAGCATCGATTTCTGGTTCTGAATGCTTTCCGATTCGCCAATTTTATATTCATCTTCTTTGCTCAGGCGGCAATAAATTGCCGCTTTCATGATTTGCACCTTTCTTTTTGTGCACAATCGTCCATGCGAAACATACCGCATTCTCCCCTCAAATTCAAGGATGCCAAATCAGGCGCAGGATTTTGAAAGAGCGGTATTGGACAGTTCATCGACGATATATCGTTCAAATTCCTTTTGAAAATGTTCTTTGCGCTGTTCGTTGTTGTCCGAACAAAATTTTTCGTGCAGAATAAAAGGAGTTTTTTCCATCGAATCCCCCTTTTCGGTTCACTTGATTGTGATATGTGTCACTTCAGTCTATTTCCAGTCGGCGAAATTCAGAACTTTTCAACCAGTCAATATGGCTTATAAACTAAAAAAGCCTCTGAGGACGATTCCCAAATGGGAAGAGTCCTCGGAGGTATTCGTTTAGCGGGTGTTCTGCTGTCTGCGAGCGTCCTTCCGCACAGCTTTCTGTCCGCATCAAAGATATTTTCGGATGGTCGGAACAAGGATATTCCGATTGATTAACTTTGCGATACTGTTCATGTTGTAGTTGGTTCATTGCAGTTTCAGCTTACAACAAAAAATGAGATAGGCAACCCCTTTCGGGGAAGTCTATCTCATTTTTTTGTTGGGGCTATTTTGCAACAGCCCCCTTTATAACAACCCTGCCTTACAGTTTGGGAGAAACGCTTAGTGCTTCAGTTCCAGCAGCGCATCGCCCTGCTTTACGGCACCACTGGCTTTAGCCGCGACAGCGGCATAATCATCAGTATTGCAGACAATGAGCGGCGTGGTCACGGGATAGCCTTCGGCCTTAATGGCTTCCAGTTCAAAGCGGATCAACGGCTGACCTTTCTTCACCTTGTCACCCTCGTTGACGAGGTAGGTAAAGTGCTTGCCCCCCAGCTTGACGGTGTCGATGCCGATGTGCATCAGCAGTTCGGCACCGTCAGTCGTGGTCATGCCCACGGCATGGTGGGTCTCAAAGGTGGAGGAGATCTCACCGTCAGCAGGTGCCACCAGTTCACCATCGGTGGGCTCAATGGCAATGCCGTCCCCCAGTGCACCGCTGGCAAAGGCTTCATCCTTCACATCGGCCAGCGGCACTACAGTGCCGTTCAGGCAGGCAGACAGCACGGTATCCTTTGCTGCGGGGGCCGCCGGGGCGGGTGTTGCGGCCGCCGCCGGGGTCTTAGGTGCATTTTCCAGATAATCTTCCAGCTTTGCCTTGATGACGGCCACCTTGGGGCCGTATACCACCTGCACACCGTTGCCCTTGCAGATCACGCCGGAGGCACCGGAGGCTTTGAGCACATCCTGCCGGACCAGCGCAGCGTCCTTGACGGTGCAGCGCAGGCGGGTTGCGCAGCAGTCCACGTCGGACAGATTAGCGGCACCGCCCAGACCTTCCACGATCAGGGCGCTGACCGGATCATCCCCTGCGGGGGCGGTGCTGCCGGAAGCGGCGCTGCGGGTGTTCACGTCCGCACGGGTGTACAGCTTGACTTCCTCCGCATCGTCGCGGCCCGGGGTCTTGTAGTCAAACTTGGAGATCATAAAGCGGAAAATGATGTAGTACAGTACAAAGTACACCGCACCGACCACGACCACCCAGATCCAGTGGGTCTTGGCGTTGCCCTGCATCACACCGAACAGCACCAGATCGATCAGACCGCCGGAGAAGGTCATGCCCACACCCACATTCAGAATGTGCATCAGCATGAAGGACAGACCGGCCAGCACGCAGTGCACCGCGTACATGGGCAGTGCCACAAAGATAAAGGTAAATTCCAGCGGCTCGGTAATGCCGGTGAGGAAAGCCGTCAAGGCGGCAGAAAGCAGCAGGCCGCCTGCCACCTTTTTCTTTTCCGGCTTGGCGCACTGGTACATCGCCAGCGCCGCGCCGGGCAGACCGAACATCATAAAGGGGAACTTACCGGCCATGAAACGGGTAGCGCTGACCGAGAACACAGTGGTGGACTTGGAGGCCAGCTCGGCAAAGAAGATGTTCTGTGCGCCGGTCACGGTAACGCCATCGATGATGGCGGTGCCGCCCACAGCGGTCTGCCAGAACGGCATATAGAACACATGATGCAGTCCAAAGGGGATCAGTGCACGCTCCAGCAGGCCGTAGATAAAGGTGCCTGCATAGCCGGAAGCCAGCACCAGTGCGCCCAGCGCAGCAATGCCGCTTTGCACCACCGGCCAGATGTAGAACATGGCGATGCCGACCACCAGATACACGATGGAGCTGATGATGGGCACAAAGCGGGTGCCGCCGAAGAAGGCCAGCACCTGCGGCAGCTCGATCTTATAGAACTTGTTGTGCAGCGCCGCCACGCCAAGACCGACCACGATGCCGCCGAACACACCCATTTGCAGGGTTGTGATGCCCAGCATGGTGGTGGTGGAGTTGGCAGGCATCGCTTCTACGCCGCCTGCCGCATTGATCATGGCTTGAATGGCTGTATTCATAATGATATAAGCCACTGCACCGGACAGGGCGGCCACCTCTTTTTCCTTGCGAGCCATGCCGATGGCCACGCCCATGGCGAACAGCAGCGCCAGATTGTTGAACACGGCGCTGCCGGTCTGGCTCATCACGTCCAGAATGGTGTAGATCAGGGTACCGGGGTGGATGACGCTGTTCAGGCCATAGGCCGCCAGCATGGTTTCGTTGGTGAACGAGCTGCCGATACCCAGCAGCAGGCCCGCTACAGGCAGCAGTGCAATGGGCAGCATAAAGCTGCGTCCCACGCGCTGCAGCACGCCAAAGATCTTGTCTTTCATCTTCAGTTCTCCTTTTCTCAAGTTCGTATCCAGCATATATATCCACACAGGAAAGACCTGTGGAGAATCAAAGGTGAAGCAAGAAAGCTTACTTCCCCATCCGAATCCGTTTCAGATGGATCGTAAGGAACACCAGTTCCTCGTCCGAAAGCTCCTTGTGCCAGGTGTTGCGGACATACTCCGCAATGCAGCAGGCGCATTTGTAGTGTTCGCTGCAATTGCGGGCGATCAGGGCGCGGAACACTTCGTCGTGGGTATCGTTTTCCTGCTCCTGTTTTCCTTGAAATACGCGTTGCGCAAAAAAGCGCAAATGTACTGTAAAGCGGCTGAAATCCAGTGCATCCCGGTCAAAATGGCAGTTGTAAAAGTATTCCACTACCTGCACGCAGCCATCCACAAAGCGGGTGACATCGTTCACCACGCTCATGGTGGTGTTGAGCTCTGCGTTGACGATGTGCAGCGCAATGAAGCCGCCCTCGTCATCCGAAAGGTCTGCATGGCAGCGCTGGCGGATAGTGGCAAGGCACTCCATACCAAGGCGATACTCTTCCGGGTAGAATTCCCGAATGGGAGCCATCAGCGGGTTAGAAAAGCGAATTCCCTGCTCACTGCGCTGGATGGCAAAGCTGATGTGGTCGGCCAACGTGATGAGCAGGCTTTCGTTCAGCGGGTAGTTCACCCGGCTGCGGATCATTGCCACCAGCTCATCGGTGAGCAGCAGATGCTCATACGGGATCTGTTCCAGAAGTTCCACCAACTTCTGCTGCACGGCAGGGCTGGTCATGCGGTAGCTGCGCTCCACGGTTTCAGCCTCAATTTTATAGCCCGGCTTAACGCCAAAGCCCAGACCGCGTCCGGTAACGATCAGCTCACAGCCCGTGGGGTCCACCACGCGCAGAATGTTGTTGTTGATCGGTTTTTTGACGGTATATTGCATTGTTTCTCCTCCTCAAGTTGAAAAAGGCAATAAAAAAAGACCATCCTCGACACAGCAAACATACCGAAGGCTGAAACACGCTTTCGGCTTGTGCTATGCAGAGTTGGTCTAGCCCGCCAAACGGTAACAATCCAACGACGCTGCTCACGTACAATTTTCTTTTTTGTAAGGCACGAACAAATTAAGCACTTGAATGGAAATTTATTCTACGCTTGATTACAATACCATATTCTTTGCGGAGTGTCAAGATGGGAACGGATTTCTTTTTCACTTTATCAATTTTGCCCAAACTCAGGTGATTTTCTACAGCAAATTGACAAGTAAGAATATTCCTTTTTTGCTTTATATGTGCAGTTGTTTTCAATCGAGATCATTGCGGAGAAAGCTGTGCTCCATCTCGTAACTCATCACCTTCACAAAAGACAGTCAAGAATTGCTGCCCTATATACAAAAAAGCCGCCGAGGACACCTCCACAATGGGAAGAGTCCTCGGCGGTATTCGTTTATCAGGTGTGCTGCGGTCTGAGAACGTCCTTCTGTACAGCTTTCTATCCGCATCAACGATATTTTCGGAGGGGCGGTACAAAAATATTCAGATTGATCAGCTTGGCGATAAAGGGATGCTATTTTGCAACAGCCCCAAAATCAGCTTTTTCTTAATTACAGCTGGCCCATAGCATGCTTTGCAGCCAGCATACCAAAGGTGTAGCAGCGGCCCAGGGACAGGCCGGTCTGGTGGAACGGATAGTCCGCGCCGCCGTAGAACACACCGCCTACGTTGCCCACGCAGTACAGGCCGTCGATGACGTTACCGTCAGCGTCCAGAGCCTGGCCGTTGGCGTTGGTGTTCACGCCGCTGTCGATGGAGGACACGCGGATGTGCTTGCGCACGCCCCAGAAGGGAGCCTTCTCGATCTTGTGCATGTAGGCGCTCTTCTTGCCGAAGTCCGCATCGGTCCCCTGATCGCACAGCTCGTTGTAGCGGTCAATGGTCTTTTGCAGCTCATCGGCGGGCACGTCCAGCAGACCGGCCAGCTCCTCGATGGTGTCGGCCTTATAGGTGTCGATCAGGTTGGTGAACACGCCCTGCGGGTTCTCCACGGCACCGGGGATGTACTTGGTCATCACCTGCTCCGGCACGGGGCTGTTGGCGTAGCTCATGTAGTCGCTGTCGTAGATCTGGCAGTACCAGCCCAGAGAGCCGTCCGGGTGGTTGGCATCCACGTTGGCACCGTTGTAGCGGGGCAGATACTTGGTGATGTTGCCCATGTAGACAAAGCCGGTGTCCTCGTTGCAGAAGCGCTTGCCCTCCATGTTGACGTACAGGAAGGGTTCCTCGTACATCAGGCCGGAGTCGAAGTCATGCATCATCTTGGTGTGGCCCAGATTCTCCATCTTGGCGCCTGCGTCGATGGCCATGATGTGACCGTCGCCGGTCTTCTGGTACTGCTTCTTGTCGTAGCCGTCCACGTCCGGGCACCAGCGCTTGACCATGGCCTCGTTGTTCATGTAGTCGCCGGTGGCCAGGATAACGCCCTTGGAGGCGTTGAACTGGATGTACTTGCCGCTCTCATCCTTGGCGATGACGCCGGTCACCTTGCCGTCGGCGTGCACCAGCTTGACGGCGGGGGTGTTGAAGAAGGTCTCCAGATTGGAGTTCTTGGCCTGCACATTCTCCAGCACGGTGGCCAGCACGTCGCCCACGTTCTTGGGCTTGGGGCCGATCCACGGTGCAAAGAAGTAGCAGTGCTCATCGCCGAAGTCGTAGGTGTCCATGCGGTCCTTCCACACACCGGTCAGGTCCTGGCTGGTGCACATGTAGGCAAAGATCTCCTTCTCGTCGTTGTGCAGCAGGTCGGAGGGGTTCTTGTTGCTGTCCACGAGGCTGCCGTCGCCGTACTCGGTCTGGTCGGTCAGACCGGCGCGGTTCAGATACCACATCAGGGCCTCTTCGGAGTTCTCGACGTAGGCGTTCAGCAGGCTGGTGTCGGCGCGCCAGTCGCACAGGCCGTTGGTCATGTGCACCCACATCTTCTTGCCGGCCTCGGTGGACTTGGACTTGATGATGGCGGAACCGCAGTTGCCCTGGCTCACCACGATGCTCTGCTTCTGCAGCAGAGCCACATGGCCGCCCAGTTCAGCTGCCCAGCCGGCAGCAGGCACACCGGCAGCACCGGCACCCACAACGACCACGTCAAAGTCCTTCGTCTCGTCAGGGGTGATGTCGCCCAGCTCACAGACAGAGGACTCCACTTCCTCGGTGGTCAGTCCTTCGGGCACAACGGTCTCAGCTTTGTTGGCCTCGGTGGGGGCAACGGCCACGCCCTTGGCCTGATTGATGCAGCTCTCGGCAGCCTTTTTGATGGCGTCGGAGGTGATGGTAGCGCCGGAGTGGCCATCCACCTCGCTGGACTGTGCATCCAGGATCTTCTTCACCATCTCATCGGCGATATCGGCACCGTAACCCTTGGTTTCGTTTGCCACATCGATCTGCACATCGGTAATGGTATCTGCATTGAAGGTCATGGTCACAGTGACAGGCGTTGTGGTGTTGATACCGGTAGCAGTGGCGCTGTAGGTGCCTGCGGTATAGGTACCGGCAGCAGTGCTGGCAGCGGTGCTGCCAGAAGCTGCGCTGTTGCCGCAGCCGGCCAGCAGGCCTGCGGCAGCTGCACCCAAGGTAGCAGTGCGCAGGAAGTTGCGACGGGAAATCTTTTCGCTCATAATCGTTCTCCTTGCCTTTTCTTCGTGTGATCCGTGTTTGGCAGCAAAGTCCTCAGACTTTGTTACTGGATAAACAAAGCTTACACGTTAGAGCAGCGCGAAGGTCAAGGGCTGTTTTGACAAAAATATCACAAGAATTTGTCTGATCTAACAAATTCTTGTGATATTGCAATTTTATGTATATATTTTTGTCCGCGTCAGATGGTAATTCACGATGCTCCCATCGGGCTGCTCCCGGCTAGCAGCGATGCTGCTGAAGGTCTCACCCACCGCACGGAACCCGCGCTGCACGATCTCCGCATGCAGGTCGTCCAGTGAGTCCCACCCAAAGGACCCGCGATAATCCTTTTTCCAAATGGTAGTCAGATAGTCTCCGCCGCACACCACCTCCACATGCTTTGTGCGCTTCAGCCCCAGCCTGCGGGCGGCATCGGCCTCAATCATAAGGCCGTAGTCGTACTCGTTGCGTCCCACCCGAAACTGCTCCATCACCCGCCGGGGCAGGCGGCTCACCCAGCGGGTCGCAGGCATACATTCCAGCCATTCAGCCTTTTCCTGCTGCAATTCTTTATCCCGGTCTGCTGCTTCTTCCTGTGAGAAGGTCAGTCGCCACATTTCCGGGAAATTCTGTACCCAGATGCGCCCGGCATTCTGTTCCAGTGTACGGTACTGCTCCCGCTTGTGTTCCAAAAAACGGATGGCCAGTTCGTCCAGCACCTGCCTGCGCCGCAGCTGGGCGATCTGATGGTTGAACATGGCGTCGCTCTGCTCCACCGTGGGTGCGCCGATCAGCTCCCGGCATTCTTCCAGCGAGAGCTCTGCCGCCCGCAGTTCCCTGCACAGGTTGAACCGCCGGGTATCAGTGACTGTATAATAACGGTAGCCGGTATCCTCGTTGACCTCGGGGTGGATCAGGCCCATTTTTTCATAGTAGCGCAAAGTATGGGTTGTGACACCAAGCAGAGATGCCATCTCACTGATGGTATAGCGCATAACAGTAAGCTCCTTTCCGGGCAGCAGAACCTTAGAGCTGCTCGAATGTTATTTTTCTATCCATCCTTATTATATCGTATCCGCGCACCGTTTCAAGTAAAAAAACTTTGCCGTTCTCTGCCGGAAAATACCGGGCAGCAAAAGCAGGGCGTTGACTTGGATGCCGTGACCGGCAGAGAGTAGGACTGAGTTTTAACAGAATAAATCCAACATCTTAAACCTGCTGCATAAACAAAAATCCGCCTATTATAAGTATGACTTATTCAGCGCAAAAATCAGTTCTTGAACGTTCCAAATTGGCATATTTTGGACGATTTTACGGTTATTTTTTCGGTTTGGTTATTTTATTCCCCGTGGCCGGAGCAGGCCCTGCGGGCCAACATCCACTGCCAGATCTCGCTGGCACTCAACCGCATCTACACCGAGTGGTACCCCAGCAAGGGCTACACCTTCAACATCACCAACTCCACCAGCTACGACCAGTACTATGTGCATGGCCGCACCGTGTTCGATGTGATGGTGCGCATCACCGACGACATCTTCAACACCTATATCCGCAAGACCGGCACCGTAAACCCCTACTACTCTGAATACTGCGACGGTAAATCGGTCACCTGCCCGGGTCTCAAGCAGTGGGGCACCGTGACGCTGGCCAATCAGGGCCGTAACGCCTTGCAGATCCTGAAGTATTACTACGGCAACGACATCGAGATCATCCGCACCTCGAACATCCAGTCCATCCCCCAGAGCTACCCCGGTTCGCCCATCCGGCAGGGCGACAGCGGCACAGCGGTGTTCACCCTGCAACGCCAGCTGAACCGCATCACCAAGGACTATCCCTTCCTCGGCCTGCTGACTGTGGACGGCGTGTTCGGGGCCAAGATGGCCGCCACGGTCAGGGCGTTCCAGAAGCAGTTCAACCTGACCGCCGACGGCGTAGTCGGACGACAGGCATGGTACAAGATCAGCTATATCTATGTGTCTGTCAAGGATCTTGCGGAGCTGACCAGCGAGGGCGAGGTGTCCAGCGGCACTCTCTCGGACGGCACATGGGGCGGCACCGTACTGCGCACCGGCTCCACCGGCAGCGCCGTGGAACAGCTGCAGTTCTGGCTGAATACGCTGGCACAGTATGAGTCTTCCATCCCATCGTTAACAGTGGACGGCGTTTACGGCACTGGAACGGCCAACACGGTGCGGGCCTTCCAGCGCAAATACGGCCTGACCGTGGACGGCGTGGTGGGCCGTGACACATGGACCGAGCTGTACGACCAGTTCCGCAGCATCCAGTCCGACAACGGCACTCCCAATGCCTACCCCGGCACCGCCCTGCGGGAGGGTGCAAGCGGACAGAATGTGCGGCTGGTGCAGTTCTGGCTCAAGATCGCGCGCACGGTGTACTCGAACCTGAACAACATCACGGTGGACGGCAAGTTCGGCAGTGCCACCACAGCGGCAGTCAAGCGGTTCCAGACCTACTTTGGCCTGACCAGCGACGGTGTGGTGGGCCGCACGACATGGAACAAGCTATACGAGGTGTACAACGACATCGCCAACAAGCTGCTGTCGTCCAGCCTGCGCCCCGGCGAGTACCCGGGCGTGCTGCGCAAAGGCTCTTCCGGCACAGCGGTGCGGGAGCTGCAGTTCTACCTCTACCTCATGAGCGCCTACGAGAGCAGCATCCCGGCCATTGGCATCGACGGACAGTTCGGTGCTTCCACCGAAGCTGCCGTGCGGGCCTACCAGCGCTTTGCGAGGCTGACTGTAGATGGCATCGTGGGACGTACCACATGGAACAGCCTGTACGACAAGGCGTCCACTCTGCGGACATCCGGGCCGGTGGTCACCCTGAAACGCCTGCCCTACCCCGGTACCCCGCTCACAGTGGGGTCTTCCGGCAGTGCAGTGCTCTACTACAGCCTGCTTTTGCAGCGCATTGCCTACTACTTTACCAGCGTGGAGGCCCCGCCCCTCTCCGACCAGTACACCGACGAGACTGCCGTCGCCACCCGCAGCGCACAGGAGCTGCTGGGCCTGCCCGAGACCGGCATTGCGGATGCCGACACATGGACAGCTGTGGAAGCGCTGAGCCTGCAGCTCGCCGCCGAAATGCCCAACCCCGACCGCAGCATCGGGCATGGCCCGGTCTACCCGGGCCGGGCCATCGGCGCGGGCAGCGTGGGGCCGGACGTGGCGCAGGTGGAGACATGGCTGAACGGGCGTTCCTGCCTGTACTGCACCGAGGGCTATGTGACCGAGAACCGCTGCTTCGGCCCGGAAGAGACTGCCGCCGTCCGGCTGGCACAACAGCGGGCCGGGCTGCTGGTGACCGGCACCGTGGACCGCGGAACATGGGCCGCGCTGCAGGCCCAGAGCTGCCCACACTGCAGCAAGGAGGAATGAGCGATGGCACGACTTCTGATCTACGATGCCTACGAGAACAAGGTATACACCTATGCAAACCTGAACGAGAACGACCCCATGCCCTACAGCACCGGCACCACCCTGCGGGTGCGGGAATTCCGTGGCAAATCCGCCAGCCCCACCCTGTGGACCACCATTGCGGCCATGGAAGCGTGGAACCTGACCCGCCGCAAGTACGGCAAGGGCATCCCGGTGGGATATGCCTTCCGCCGCATCTGGGAGGGCGGCCACGGCACCCGCAGCCAGCACTACGCGGGCGTATCCTTTGACGTGGGCCAAAGCCTGACCCAGACCGCCCGCACGGCCATCTACAACGCAGCCCGGGGCACCGGGGCATGGGGCTATGTGGAGCCGCTGAGCCAGACCCCCACATGGGTGCACATGGACCGCCGCTACGGCACGCCCGCCTGCAGCGGCACCACCGCCGGGTATCCTACCCTGAGGCGGGGAAGCCGCGGCTGCTATGTGATGATTCTGCAGGACGCGCTTTCCACGCTGGGCTACCAGACCGGGAGCCGCATCGACGGCATCTTTGGTGCCCGGACGGAGGAAGCGCTGAAAGGCTTCCAGCGGCGCACGAGCCTGCGTGTGGACGGTGTGTGCGGCTGCAACAGCTGGAAAAAGATCAGCACCGCCGTCATCGGCGTGGGACGGACAAAAACGACGATCGATTGATAAACCCTCTCAGTCTCGCTTCGCTCGCCAGCTCCCCCGAAAGGGGGAGCTCTTTTGCATCTGATGGTTTGCACTCATAAAGCTCGCCCTTCGGGAGAGCTGGCACGGCGTCAGCCGTGACTGAGAGGGTTTTCTTCCCGTGAAACATCCTTCGCTTCCCATCACCGAAAGTTGAAACTTTCTCCCGCATCTGCCCTTTTCGTTGCGCGGTTTGGAAAAACGTGCTAAAATAGCTCTATTATTAAAATGGTTCATGTTGAAAACAAGAGGATTTGAGGGGTATTGTATCATGGAATTTTCCAAACGACTGGACTTGTTCGGCGACGAGATCTTCGCCGCACTGAACGAACGCAAGGTAGCTCTGGAAGCTCAGGGCCGTACCATTTATAATCTGAGCGTCGGCACGCCGGACTTTGCGCCTGCCGAGCACATCCGCAAGGCCATGATGGATGCCGCTGCCGACCCGCAGAACTGGAAGTACAGCCTGCGCGACCTGCCTGAGCTGCTGGATGCTGTGTGCGGCTACTACAAGCGCCGCTTTCATGTGGAGATCACCCCGGATCAGGTAGCCAGCTGCGCCGGCAGTCAGGAGGGCGTGGGCCACATTGGTATGGTGCTGTGCGACGAGGGCGACACCGTGCTGCTGCCCACTCCCTGCTACCCGGTGTTCATCGCGGGCAGTCTGCTGGGCGGCGCAAAGCCGTGGTATTACCCGCTGACCAAGGAGCACGGCTTCCTGCCTTATGTGAAGGACATCCCGGAGGATGTGGCCCGCAAGGCGAAGTATATGATCGTCTCCCTGCCCGCAAACCCGGTGGGCAGCGTCGGCTCCCCGGAGCTGTACGCCGAGCTGGTGGCCTTTGCCAAAAAGTATGATATTCTTATCATCCACGACAACGCCTACAGCGACATTATCTTTGACGGGGCCGTGGGCAACAGCTTCTTCAATACGCCGGGTGCCATGGATGTGGGCGTGGAGTTCTTCAGCCTTTCCAAAAGCTTCAACGTCACCGGTGCCCGCATCAGCTTTCTTGTAGGCCGGAGGGACGTGGTAGCTGCCTTCAAGAAACTGCGCGGCCAGATCGATTTCGGCATGTTCCTGCCGGTGCAGAAAGCGGCCATCGCCGCCCTGACCGGCCCGCTGGACATGGTAAAAACGCAGTGCGGCCTGTACCAGCAGCGCCGCGACGCTCTGTGCGGCGGCCTGCGTTCCATTGGCTGGAATGTGCCGGACAGTCACGGCAGCATGTTCGTGTGGGCACCCATCCCGGCAAAGTACGCAAAGAGCATGGACTTCTGTCTTGACCTTGTGGAAAAGAGCGGTGTGCTGTGCACGCCGGGTTCCAGCTTTGGCCCGCTGGGCGAAGGCTACGTGCGCTTTGCCCTCACCCTGCCGCCGGAGCGCATTGCCGAGGCGGTGCAGTCCATCAAGGCAAGCGGTATCCTGAACTAAAAAAAACGGGAACGTCCATGCGGCGTTCCCGTTATTTTTATGCGTTCACAATATTCTCTCCCGCGCCATCCAGCCATGTGCGCAGGTTGTTGGCAGTAATATCCATCAGCCGCTGCAGGGCTTCGTTGGTGGCCCACGCGATGTGCGGTGTCAGCAGGGCATTCGGCAGGCCGCGCAAAGGGCTTGCCTGCGGCAGCGGTTCAGTGCCAAAGGCATCGGCACCGTAAAAGCCAAGCTTCCCGTTTTTCAGCGCATCGGCCACGGCCTGCTCGTCCACCAGCGCACCGCGGGCGGTGTTCAGCAAGATCATGCCGGGCTTTGCCTTTGCAAGGGTGGCCGCGTTGATCAGCCCCCGTGTTGCAGGTGTTGCCGGGCAGTGCAGGCTGAGCACATCGCTGCGGGCAAGCAGGGTGTCAAGATCCACGAACTCCACACCGTCGGCTTCGTACTCCGGCCGAATGGTGCGGGTGCACACCAACACCTCCATGCCAAAGGCCTTGGCAATGCGGGCGGTCTGCCGGCCAATGCTGCCGTAGCCATAGATGCCAAAGGTCTTGCCCAGCAGTTCCACCTGCGGCAGCAGACCGTAGGCCGCAGGCTCCTCGGTACGCCATTGGCCGTCCTGCACAAGGCGATGGTAACGGTCGGCGCACTGGCAGATGGCCAGCAGCAGGCTGAAGGTCATCTGTGCCACACTGTAAGTAGAATAGCCCGGCACGTTGGCTACCGGCACGCCATGGCGGCGGCAGGCCTTCAGATCAAGGTTATCCGTGCCGGTGGCAATGATGCCCACCCACCTGAGCTTCGGGCACTGGGCCAGAACGGCTTCGTCGATGCGGCACTTATTCAGGAACACGATCTCCGCATCCCCGATGCGCGGCACCACCTCTTCCTGCGCGGTGCGCCCATAGCGGGTGATGTCCGTCACAAGCGCCTTCACACCCGACCAGTCCAGATCTCCCTGCTGTATGGCATAATCTTCCAGAACAACTGCTTTCATTTCAACTTCCTCACTTTCACATCATACGGGATACAGTGCCAGCACGGTGCCCTGCGGGCTTTCGCGGCTTTCCAGCGCGGCATAGCCTCGAGCCAGCAGGATGGCAATGTGCACCCGGTCGGCCAGCGGGAGCCATACTGGCGGCATATTCTGCGCAAGGCACCCGGCCTGCAGCAGGAAACACGGTGCCAGACTGTCCAGCGGACGGATAGCCCGCAAAGCAAACCCCTGACGCAGATACAGCGGGATCAGCTCTTCTGCCGCACATTCCACCACGGCCCACCGTGCCCGCTGCCGGGCAAGAAACTCCTGCCGGGCAACAGCCGCAGCCAGCAGCGGCGCAAGGGTCTCGGCGGCATGGCCGTCCGGCCCGGCTGCCGGGGTCAAAAAATATCCACCTGACGTGCGGTTCCAGCCCAGAAAGCGGCGCAGCGCAGCCGCCACTGCCACATCGGCATCCATGGGCAGCAGGATGCACCCGGCTCCCGGCACACCGCGTGTACTGTACATGCCCCACGCCTCGCCTACCGTCAGCATCCGCAGCACCTCGCTGCGCGGACGGTACACACTGCTCACTTCGCTCTGCGCCAGCTGGCAGAATTCCTCCGCCGAAAGCCGCCTTACCTGCCGCGTGCGCGGCGGATCACAAACCTGGATCATTTGGTTTCCCCCATTCTTTTTCAGTATGCATCCAGCATACCGGACCGGGGGCGAGAATCGGCGCGAAACAGGGCCGCTCTTTTTGTTTTACAGATCCAGCGTTACATCCTCGCTCAGCACCTGACCAATGGGCTTTGCAATGCACAGGTCGGCTTCCGCATCTGCCCCGGTGAGCTGCATGTTGATGACCACCAGATGGTCGCCCCGGAAGTACCGGATCAGTCCTGCCGCCGGGTACACCACAAGGCTTGTGCCGCCGATGATCAGGGTATCCGCATGGCGGATGGCGTTCACCGCGCCGGACAGCACCTCCTCGTCCAGCCCTTCTTCATACAGCACCACATCCGGCTTGACGATGCCGCCGCACTCGGTGCAGCGGGGCACACCGGTGCTGTTGGCAATGAAATCCACATTGTAGAACTTACCGCAGCGGGTGCAGTAGTTGCGCAGGGTGCTGCCGTGCAGCTCGTACACCGTGCGGCTGCCCGCCGCCTGATGCAGGCCGTCGATGTTCTGGGTGACGACCGCTTTCAGCCTGCCCTCCCGTTCCAGCTTTGCCAGCCGCAGGTGGGCCGCGTTGGGCTTTGCCCCCTTCACGATGAGCTTATCGCGGTAAAAACGGTAAAACTCCTCCGGGTTCTCCTCCCAGAAGGTATGGCTCAGGATCGTTTCCGGCGGGTAGGCGTACTTCTGATGATAAAGTCCGTCCACACTGCGGAAGTCCGGGATGCCGCTCTCGGTGGAAACGCCCGCCCCGCCAAAGAACACGATGCTGCTGCTTTTGGCAATGATTTCTTCCAATGCCTGTACCATAACAAAAAACGCCCCTTTCGCCGGATGTACATTTGTGTTAAGATAACTTCAGTATAACACAAACTCACAGGAAAGGAAGCGCAACTTTTGAACGTCTGGTATGTGAACAGCATTCTGGGAACCTTCCGGCTGGAAGAGGAAAACGATGCCATCTGCGGGCTGACCCTCTGCCCGGACGGCGTACCGGAACTGGAACCGCTGCCCCGCAAGGTGTGCGAGACACCGCTTTTACAGGAAGCCGAGGAGCAGCTGAACGAATATTTTGCCGGGGCGCGCAGGGAATTCGATCTGCCGCTGGCCCCCAAGGGCACCCCCTTCCAGAAGGCCGTCTGGGCCGAGATGAACAAGATCCCCTACGGTGAGACCCGCACCTACGGCCAGCTGGCCGCCGCTGTTGGCAAACCCAAGGCCAGCCGTGCCGTGGGCGGTGCCTGCCACTGCAACCCCATCGCCATCCTTCAGCCCTGCCACCGGGTGGTGGGCAGCACCGGCAAGCTCACCGGCTACGCCTATGGCGTGGAGATGAAGCAGTATCTTCTGGAATTGGAAAAACAGGAGTAATTTTATGATCGGAATGCCCTCCGCGTTCGCTCTGGGCATTTTCAGCGGAAAATTTATTTTATATTTGTGTTTCAGAAAAGCCTGCGGGCTTTTCTGAAACACTTTTTCACCGTAGGGTCGCTGTGGGAAACTGCATCATACACAAAAGAGCCATTGCACATCCATTTTGTGCAACGGCTCTTTATTTTTCACTCCGTTTTACTGTGCACTGTAAATGCTGCCCATCGTCCAGGAATTATCCGCGCGGTACTTGGCGTGGTTTCGCAGGTAGGTGACCCACGCGCCGTAGCCGTTGCCTGCAGAGAGATGCACGCCATCCGGCGCTGCAAGCATCTCCTTCAGGTTGCCCTCGCCGTCGGCAAGGGTCTCCCACAGGTCAAGGTAAACGCATCCCTTGCTGGCGGCCAGCTGAGCCAGCTGCTCGTTCACACCGCGCAGCACATCCGATGCAAGGCCGGGCTTTTCGGCAGCTGCCGAGGGTCGCACCGGCGGGATAGACTGCACGTAGATCACGCAGTCCTCGCCCAAAGCCTCGCGCAGCATATCCAGCATCTGGCCATAGTAGGCAAGGAAGCGGTCCGAAGCGCCCAGCGTGGTGAGGGTGTTAGTGCCCAGCAGGATATACAGCTTCTTGGGCCGGGCAGCGGCCAGCACATCCAGCGCTACCTCCTGCCCGCGGGTGGGGCTTTTGACTGCGCTGCGGTTCACAATGGCATCCGGGCCAACGCCTGTATAGCCGCAGATGAGTGCCCCGTCCAGATTGATCTGGTAATCCGAGAAGCCCACCGTCAGACTGTCGCCCAGAAAGGCTGCGTCCGCAAAGTAGCTCAGGTCCACCTGCCCGCAGCTGGGCTGGCGGATGACGCTGGCATCATAGGCTTTGACGGTGTAGGCCCCAGCGCTCTGCTTTGCAGGGCCAAAGTTCTCCAGTGTGACGGCCTGCCCACCGGTGCTGCCATCCTGTGCAGCACTGCTGCTATCCGCTTCGCCCTGCATGGGCAGCGGTGCCAGAATGTTCTCGGCAATGCCGCTGGCGTTGGTAGACGGGGTATCGTCCGCGCCCTCTGCGCCCTTTTCCAGAATGGCCGTGATGGCGTAGGATACCAGCAAAATGGCGACCACTGCGCCCAGAAAGCGCAGCTTGCCGCTGACTGTACCGCGCCGTGCCCGGCGCGGCGCAGAATGATACTCGTGTGAAATGCCCATGGTTTTTCCAGCTTTCTCCATTTTTCCCGCACAGAAGGGGGTTTTATCCGCCCGGGGCTGTGCGTTTTTTATTTTATCATAATTTTTTTGCCTGTGCAACCAATTAGGTCTTGCATACAACAGGCAAAACAGGTACAATAAGGATGTGGTAATTTTGCACATTTTACAAAAAGGGTGTGCACATGCCGCAAACTTTTTTGTATCACTTGCAGCATCCGGTTTGTTTGCCGCACGGTCTGCGGGCAGTGCAGGGCCTTTAGACCAAACCCCACTCTGGCGGCGCGGAAGCCGGAACCTGCAGCGATGTACAAATGATAAGAATGAAATTTGCAAAAGGAGGTACTCATGGCCAAGAATGTGATCATTGGTCAGAGCGGCGGCCCTACCGCCGTGATCAACTCCAGTCTGGCAGGCGTGTACAAAGCCGCCTGCAGCCTGGGTGCAGACAAGGTGTACGGCATGAAATACGGCATCGAAGGTCTGCTCAAGGAAGAAATGCTGGAGCTGAACGTCCTGCTGGACGACCGCATGAGCATTGAACTGCTCAAGCGCACGCCTTCCAGCTACCTTGGCAGCTGCCGTTACAAGCTGCCGGACCCGGATGTGGACTCCACACCCTTCATCAAACTGTTCACCCTGTTTGACAAGTACGACATCTGCGCGGTGTTCTACATTGGCGGTAACGACTCCATGGACACCATCGCAAAGCTTTCCCGCTACGGTGAGCGCGTGGGCAGCAGCGTGCGGTTCATCGGTGTGCCCAAAACCATCGACAACGACCTGTGCCTGACCGACCACACCCCCGGCTACGGCTCTGCCGCCAAGTACATTGCCACTATTTTAAAGGAAGTCATCCGGGATTCCTCCGTGTATGACATCCGCAGCGTGACCGTGGCCGAGATCATGGGCCGACATGCGGGCTGGCTTGCCGGTGCGGCCTGCCTTGCGGGCGGCGACGACTGCGAAGGCCCGGATCTGATCCTGCTGCCGGAGGTGCCCTTCGATCAGGACAAGTTCCTTGCCAAGGTGGACGAGCTGCAGCGCCGCAAGTCCAATGTGATCATTGCGGCCAGCGAGGGCGTAAAGACCGCCGACGGCACCTATCTGTGCGATCTGGTGTCCACCGCAGGCCAGCTGGATGCCTTTGGCCACAAGGCCGTGCTCAGCGGCACCAGCCGTTATCTCTCCGACCTCATCCACGACAAGCTGAACTGCAAGAGCCGTGCCATCGAGTTTTCCACCCTGCAGCGCTGCGCCAGCCATCTGGCCAGCCGCACGGATGTGAACGAAGCCTACGCTGTGGGCGGTGCCGCAGCAGCAGCAGCCTTTGCGGGCGAGACCGGCCGCATGATCGCGCTCAAGCGCATTTCCGCTTATCCCTACCAGTGCATCACCGAGTCGGTGGATGTGCAGCAGGTGGCAAACCTTGAAAAGAAGGTGCCGCTGGACTGGATCAGCCCCGACGGGATGCAGGTGACTGCTGCCTTTGAGGAGTACGCCCGCCCGCTGATCCTGGACGAGGTAACGCCCGTCTATGTCAACGGCACCCCGCGCCATATCCGTCTGTAACCCCTTTTCCCGCGTCTGTTTTCGTGCATCCTGCACGTAATATTATATTGCCGAAACAGAAAAACAAAAAAGGAGAAATCATCATGGGTAAAAATGCAATCGTTGGTCAGTCTGGCGGTCCTACTTCCGTCATCAATGCAAGCCTTGCAGGCGTCTTTGAGAGCTGCAAGAACCGCGGCGCAGAGATCGTTTACGGTATGTGCAATGGCGTTGCCGGTTTGCTGGAGGAGCGGGTGGTGGATCTTTCCACCGTGCTGACGGACGATCTGGACATCGAGCTGCTCAAGCGCACCCCGTCCAGCTTCCTCGGCAGCTGCCGCTACAAGCTGCCGGACTGGCATGAGGACGAGACCGTCTACAAAAAGCTGTTCGCCATTCTGGAAAAGCTGAACATCGGCTACTTCTTCTACATCGGCGGCAACGACTCCATGGACACCATCGGCAAGCTGGCCGAGTACGGCGAGCGCATCCAGAGCGACATTCGCTTTATGGGCGTGCCCAAGACCATCGACAACGACCTGATGGTCACCGACCACACCCCCGGCTACGGCTCTGCTGCCAAGTACATCGGCGTGGTGATGAAGGAGATCATCCGCGACGCCACCGTGTACGGCACCAAGTACGTCACCGTGGTGGAGATCATGGGCCGCAACGCCGGCTGGCTGACCGCTGCCGCCGCTCTGGCAAAGAGTGACGACTGCGAGGGTGTGGACATGATCTGCCTGCCCGAAGTGCCCTTCAATGTGGAACACTTCATTGAGAAGGTGCGCGTGATGCAGGAGAAGAAGCCCAGCATCGTGATCGCCGTTTCCGAAGGCGTGAAGCTGGAAGATGGCCGCTACGTCTGTGAGCTGGCCGACGATGTGCACGCAGTGGACGCTTTCGGCCATAAGGCCCTGACCGGCACCGCACGGTATCTGGCAAATGTGGTGGCCCGCAATCTGGACACAAAGACCCGCTGCATCGAGCTTTCCACCCTGCAGCGCTGCGCAGGCCATCTGACCAGCCGCACCGACATCACCGAAGCCTATCAGGTGGGCGGTGCTGCCGCCAAGGCGGCCTTTGAGGGCGTTACCGGCCAGATGGTGGCCCTGAAGCGCATCTCCAACAGCCCGTACCAGTGCACCACCGAGCTGCACCCCATCAGCGAGGTTGCAAATCTCGAAAAGAAGGTGCCGCTGAGCTGGATGAACGCCAACCACACCCAGATGACCGATGAGTTTCTGGCTTATGCCCGCCCGCTGATCCAGGCCGAGCTGACCCCGCTGTACATTGCCGGTCTGCCCCACCACATCTACATGAAGAATCAGAAGTGATCTCTCCTGCATTGATTTTTCTCAAGGCATGATGAAAGCCCGTCCGAGTTTTAGGCCCGGACGGGCTTTTTGCATTTCGGTATTTTCCGCTTTAGAACATCAGACCGCTGCGCCGACTTTGGGTGCGCCGCCTGCGATCTCCTCTGCCGTCAGAGGCTTTGCCTCCACCGGGGCATTCAGGCGCTCTTTGGCCACTGCCAGCATCAGCTTGATGCGGTTTTCCTGATTGACCTTGGTGGCGCTGGGGTCGTAATCGATGGGGGTGATGTTGGCACTGGGGTACAGGGCGCGAATCTTGTTCACCATGCCCTTGCCCACGATGTGGTTGGGCAGGCAGCCGAAGGGCTGGGCGCACACGATATTGCCGTAGCCGCCCTGCACCAGCTCGATCATCTCGGCAGTCAGCAGCCAGCCCTCGCCCATCTTGGCACCCAGCGAAATGATGCCCTTGGGCTTTTCCACCAGCTCCTTGAAGGGGCCGGGGGCGTAGAAGCCTGCGTCGGCCTCAGCCTTGAGCATGGCGCGCTCGATGCCGTCCAGCCAGTTCAGGAACTGGTCAATGCCGATCTTCACAGCCAGCTTGCCGCCGTACAGTACATGATCCTCGCCCATGTTGAAGGCACAGTACTGCACAAAGCCCATCAGGCCCGGGAAGTTCACCTCGCAGTCCTGACTTTCCAGAAACTTCTGCAGGTCGTTGTTGCCCAGCGGGCTGTACTTGACGTAAATTTCGCCAACCACGCCCACCTTGACCTTGGGCACCCGGGTAACGGGGATGGCAGCAAAGTCCTTTGCGATGAGGGGGAAGGTGTGCTTCATCTCCTTGGAGGTGTAGCCCTTGCCTGCCAGCAGCACGCGGCCCAAGCGTTCCACCCACAGGTCTACCATCTTATCGGCAGCCCCCTTCTCGTTCTCGTAAGGTGCCACCTGATTACGCAAAGCGCACAGCATATCGCCGTAGAAGATGCAGGCCAGCGCACGGCGGGCCAGCGGCAGGGTCATCTGGAAGCCGCTGTCCTTTTCCAGACCCGAGAAGTTCAGGCTGGCCACCGGGATCTGCGGATAGCCCGCCTTCACCAGTGCCTTGCGCAGCAGATGAATGTAGTTGGAGGCACGGCAGCCACCACCGGTCTGGGTGATGAGCAGGGCGGTGTGATCCAGATCATACTTGCCGCTGTTCAGCGCATCCAGAAACTGACCGATGACCAGCAGAGCCGGGTAGCAGGTGTCGTTGTGGACGTATTTCAGGCCCAGCTGTGCCACGGCACTGCCGCAGTTGCCCAGAATTTCGCACTTGTAGCCGTCGTAACGCAGGGCGTACTCCAGCAGGCGGAACTGGGTAATGGCCATGTTGGGGATGAGGATGGTATGGGTCTTCTTCATCTCCGGAGTAAATTTGGGATAATTGTATTCCATAGGTTCCTCCTATGTTGCTTTTTTAAAAAGCCTTTTGCGCTCTCTCTATTTTATTCTGCCTTTTCTGCAGCTACCTCGTCCCGCTCATCCAGAGCGGCAAACAGGCTGCGCAGACGGATGTTCACGGCACCCAGATTGGTGATCTCGTCGATCTTGAGCTGGGTGTAGAGCTTGCCGCCCTCCTGCAGAATTTCGCGGGTCTCGTCGGTGGTGATGGCATCCACGCCGCAGCCGAAGGACACCAGCTGCACCAGATCCATATCCTTCTGGGTGGTGCAGTACTTGGCGGCGGCATACAGGCGGCTGTGGTAGGTCCACTGGTTCAGTACACTGGTGGGGAACTTCTGCACCCGGTTGGAAATGCTGTCCTCGGTAACAACGGCAGCACCGTGGCGGGTGATGAGGCGGTCGATGCCGTGGTTCACCTCGGGGTCCACATGGTAGGGGCGGCCTGCCAGCACGATGATGCGCTTGCCCTGACGGCGGGCTTCATCGATGATCTCGCTGCCCTTCACGCGGATCTTTGCCATGTGGGACTCGTATTCCGCATAGGCGGCATCCGCTGCGGCCTGCACTTCCTTCTCGGAGATACCGCCAAAGTACTTGGGCAGGATGTTCTTTGCCATCTTGTGCACAAAGTCCTTAGGGCGGTGGATGCCCACATAGTCATAAATGAACTTGGTACCCTCCAGCTCCGGGCAGTTGCCTGCCAGAACCTCGGGGTAGTAGGCCACCACCGGGCAGTTATAGTGGTTGTCGCCAAGGCCCTCGTCCACATTGTAGGTCAGGCAGGGGTAGAAAATAGCGTCCAGCTGCATCTGGCTCAGGGCCTTGATGTGGCCGTGGCTCAGCTTTGCCGGGAAGCAGGCGGTATCGCTGGGGATAGTAGCCTGACCGGCGAGGTACAGGCCGCGGCTGGACACCGGGCTGGTGTGCACGGCAAAGCCAAGCTTTGTCCAGAAGGCCCACCAGAAGGGCAGCAGCTCGTAGAAGCCCAGACACAGCGGGATGCCGATGGAGCCGCGCTTGCCGGCCACCGGCTTGTACTCGGCCAGAAGCTGCTGCTTGTAGGCGTAGAGGTTCAGGCTGTCGTCGGCACTCTTGCCGGTCACGGGCTTGTCGCAGCGGTTGCCGGAGATGTACTTGCGGCCATCCGCAAAGGTGTTGACGGTGAGCTGGCAGTGGTTGCCGCAGCCGCCGCACTTGACGCTGACCACCTTCTGCGCAAAGGCTTCCAGCTCCTGCTCGTTCATCATGGCAGAGGCGGCCTGTCCGCTCTTATGGCTCTGGCGCAGGCCGTACAGCGCCGCACCATAAGCGCCCATCAGACCGGCGATGTCCGGGCGGATGACCTCCACCCCCATCTCCTTTTCAAAGGCGCGCAGCACGGCTTCATTATAGAAGGTACCGCCCTGCACCACGATCTTGCGGCCCAGCTCTTCCGGGCTGGAAGCGCGGATAACCTTGTACAGTGCGTTCTTGACCACGCTGATGGACAGACCAGCCGAGATGTTCTCGATGCTTGCGCCGTCCTTCTGGGCCTGCTTGACCGAGCTGTTCATGAACACGGTGCAGCGGCTGCCCAGATCCACCGGGCGGTCTGCAAACAGGCCAAGGCTTGCAAATTTCTTCACGTCATAGCCCAGTGCCTGTGCAAAGGTCTGCAAAAAGCTGCCACAGCCGGAGGAACACGCTTCGTTCAGGAAGATGTTGCTGATGGCACCATCTTCGATCTTGAAGCACTTCATGTCCTGACCGCCGATGTCGATGATGAAATCCACATCCGGCATAAAGTATTTTGCAGCGGTAAAGTGCGCCACCGTTTCCACCAGACCGTAATCGCAGCGGAATGCGTTCTTCACCAGCTCTTCGCCGTAGCCGGTGGTGGTCACGCTGACCACCTGCAGGCCCGGGTGCTCCTTGTAAATTTTGAGCAGCTGCTCCCGGATGAGGGGCAGCGGGTTGCCGAGGTTCGGTTGATAGTTGGTGTAAAGGATCTGGCTCTTCTCGTCCACCACCACCAGCTTGACGGTGGTGGAGCCGGAGTCGATGCCGATATGCACCGGGCCGCACTGCGCGCTGAACGGCACACGCGGCACACTGTGGGACATGTGGCGGGCGTGGAACGCCTCATACTCCTCCTTGCTGGCGAACAGCGGCGGCTCGCTGGCGTAGGTGGCAGTGGCAGCATACTGATCCAGCGCATCGGCCACCTCAGACAGAACAAAAGCCTTGTCGGCATAGAGGGCAGCGCCCAGTGCCACATACAGCAGGCTGTTCTCCGGGCAGATGCCAGTCACGTTCAGCGCCTCGTCAAAGCTCTTGCGCAGCACGCTGCTGAAGGTGAGCGGGCCGCCCAGATACAGGATATTGCCCTTGATGGGACGGCCCTGTGCAAGGCCTGCAATGGTCTGGTTGACCACAGCCTTATAAATGCTGGCAGCAATGTCCTCGGTGCGGGCACCCTGATTGATCAGGGGCTGCACGTCGCTCTTGGCAAATACGCCGCAGCGGGACGCAATGGTGTAGGTGCGCTGTGCGTTCTCTGCTGCCTTGTTCATCTCGTCGGCACCCATTTTCAGCAGGGTGGCCATCTGGTCGATGAAGGCACCGGTGCCGCCGGCACAGCTGCCGTTCATGCGCACCTCGGTACCGTTGGTCAGAAACAGAATCTTGGCATCCTCACCGCCCAGCTCGATCACGCAGTCGGTGGCAGGCACAAAGCGCTTGACCGCCACGCGGGTGGAGAACACCTCCTGCACAAAGGGCACGCCGCAGCTGTCGGCCAGACCCATGCCCGCCGAACCGGAAATGCTCAGCAGCGCCTTCTGACCGTGCAGCTGCTCGGCATCGATGCGGCGCAGCAGCTCCTGCGCCTTTTCCAGAATATGGCTGTAATGCCGTTCGTATGTAGAATACAGCAGCGCATCATGTTCATCCAGCACCACACACTTGATGGTGGTACTGCCGATGTCAAGACCTACTCTCACGTTGTTTTTCCTCCTAAGGACAAATGCCGGAGGCAAAGCCCCCGGTGGACGGCAAAATCAATTTCTTTGCCAAAAATTAGTTTGTTAACGAATCATTTTGTCAATTCGCATACAAATGTATTATAATCCAATTTTGCGGCACAATCAATCAGCGTCCCTTATTTTACACAGAAAAAATAGTATTTTCCGCTCAAAAAGTTAAACATTTTGTGAACTTGTCGCTTTTTATGCGACTGCACCGGTATCTTGGCAAAGGTTCTTAACCTTTGCCAACAAAAAAGGACTGCCGCACAGGAGCATCTCCCCCGCAGCAGTCCTTATTCATTATTATAATGCAATCATGCAGCATGCATCACAGCTCGTCCGGGTCGCCGCGCTCCGGCATGGTACGCAGCTCCCGCACCAGCATATTGCGCAGCTGGTACTGATGCTGCTGTGCCTGTGCCGTATCGCCGCCCGTATGCAGCTCTACCGTCGGCTCCATTATGCGGTCGGTGCACAGCGGAATGGTCACCACTGCCTGTGTGCCCTTTTCCGGTGCGCGCTCCACCCGCAGGCCCCAGCCCATACGGCGGCAGCACTCGCGGCAGAGCAGCAGGCCCAGCTTTGCGCCGCCCAGAAAGCAGCGCCGGTTCTCCAGCCATGCATCCTCGCCTGCTTCCGGCAGGCCGCAGCCATTATCCATCACCGTCAACTGCCAGAAGCTTTCGCTGCGGCGCAGCATCAGCCGCACTTTGCCGCCCGCACTGCAGGCCCGCAAGGCATTCGAGAGCAGATGCAGGCACAGCAGTTCTGCATCATTGCGGTCCGCCATGACCCGGCAGGCTGTCCAGCCGCCATAGTCCAGCGTCAGTTCCACCCCAAGCTGCGCCTGCACCATATCGGCCTGTGCGGCGACCTGCTGCAGTAGCTGGCACAGGTCCAGCGGATAGAGCCGCGGGTCTTCCTCGGTGCGCAGAAAATCCAGCAGCGACATCACTTCGTTCACAGTGCGATCCAGCCTTGCCGACGCAGCGCTGATATCGTTCACCGCCTGCCGGGTCTGCTGGTCGGCACCCACATGCGCAAGGTGCTGGTCCAGATATTCGCAATTGCGTCCGATCAGGCCCAGTGCATGGAAGCATGCCTGTTCCACATCCTTCTGCGGGATCGCCTGCGCGGTCAGTGCACCCGCCTCGTTCTGCCGCATCTGCTCCATACCCTTGCGCCTCCTGTGTTTTATGCTCAGTCGTCCTTCTGACGCTGAAGATAATTCTTGACAGTGTAGATCAGTTTACCAGTGGTAGGTTTCTCGTCCGCAAATCCGCTTTCGTCCTTGAAGCGCAGCCACTTGGCCGAGGGCTTTGCTTCCAGCTGGTCGATCATACGCCGGATGCCGCTGTCCACAGCAGAGACCGACACATCGTACTGCTCGCTCACCGCCTGCAGGATCTCCTTGCGGATGGCCAGCTTCTGGCTGGTGCCGTACACCACGCCCACCGCACAGGAAAGATAGTTGCAGTTCACGTCCGGCAGCTGGATGCCCCAGCCCTCATACAGTTCCTGACACTTGCGTTCCATGCGCTGGCTCTGCCGTCCCGGCAGGCGGTACAGCTCCCACAGCAGGTTCTTCAGTTCGGCATGGCCCACATAGCAGAATCCATCGCCCGATTCCAGACAAATGGCACTCGTATTCTGCCGCCTGCCCTCATCAAACAGAACAACATTCGGTTTGGGATCCATGCTGCGGATATTCATTAAAAACTCCAGCCCGCTCATATCTTCCAGCTGGCTGCAGAGGATCACAACATCAAACTGACGGCCCTGACGCAGCTGTTCCAGCAGACGGCCGCCGTTCTGGAAGCAGGTGCACTCCAACGCAGGGCTTTGCTCCTGCAGGTAGTTCTTTTCCACCCGCAGCTCCTTGCGGTCGTAGCTTCCAAGGGCGATCTGCAGCGTTTTTGCTGTGTGCTCACTCTCCACGCAACGCGCCGCCTTTCTGCCTGAGCTGTTCTGTATCGGTCAGTTCTTCTACCACATCCTGCCAGATCTCCGGCTGGACGCCATTCTCACACAGATAGCGCAGGATCCGGTAGCAGAACTCTGGTGCAGCTGCAATGTAGCAGCTTTGCATGTACTGCCGGTTCCCGGTACGGCAAAGCGTCAGGCAGCAGCCGTTTTCGTTGCCTGTATCCATTGAGTATACCAGCGTATATGCTTTCTGCAACCCATCGATTGCTGAAAACTGACGGATCATAGGTGAAAATGTACGTTCCATAATTTTTCCTCCCTTGCTACAAGGTCCTGCGGCGTTTTTAAGGCATTCCTTGTTTTTCTTATCTTATTTTAAAGAGCAGGGAGGACTGGTTCAATCCTGAAAAAGCGTCTAAAAACATCAAAATCGCATTTGTTGCATTTTTGTGTCGTGTTTTTCTGTGCTGCGACACATTTTATTTTGTGCTTGCGGTTCATCGCAGATTTTTTGCGTCGTATTGGCAGTGTAATTCTGTTTTCGCGATGCTTTTCTGTTTTATCAGGATCTTCCGCTATTAAAATAGCACGACGGCGACGCAAATTCAACCTCCACGTCAATTTTTCCTTTATTTTCCTGTTTTTCTGCCTCAAAAGCCAAAAATACCGGTCCGGTCAAAATTTACGTTGAAATATACACAGTTTTTTCATATTGTTTCGGTAAAATAGAAGTGTATAACGCCTTGCTGCGGGTCCTGTATCCGGGCAGTTTATTATAATGTACAGCGGCAGCGTTCCTGCGGGGATGCGCCGGAAAGGCTCACACATGCTCCAACTCAACCACATCAAGAAAGAATACAAAACCGGCGATCTGGTGCAGAAAGCACTGGATGATGTCAGCCTGAACCTGCGGGACAATGAATTCGTCGCCATTCTCGGCCCCAGCGGTTCCGGTAAGACCACCCTGCTGAACGTCATTGGCGGTCTGGACCGCTACGACAGCGGTGATCTGATCATCAACGGCATCTCCACCAAGAAATATACCGACCGCGACTGGGACTCTTACCGCAACCACACCATTGGCTTTGTGTTCCAGAGCTATAACCTCATCCCGCACCAGACAGTGCTTTCCAATGTGGAGCTGGCGCTGACCATCTCCGGCATTTCCGGTGCCGAGCGCCGCAGCCGGGCCACCAAGGCGCTGGAGCAGGTAGGTCTGGGCGACCAGCTGCACAAGCACCCCAGCGAAATGTCCGGCGGCCAGATGCAGCGTGTGGCCATTGCCCGCGCACTGGTCAACAACCCCGACATCCTGCTGGCCGACGAGCCGACCGGCGCACTGGACAGCGACACCAGCATTCAGGTGATGGAGCTGCTGAAGGAGGTGGCCAAAGACCGCCTTGTGGTCATGGTCACTCATAACCCGGAGCTTGCAGAGCAGTATGCTACCCGCATCGTCCGCCTGCGGGACGGCGTGATCCAATCGGACACCGCACCGTTTGCGCCTGATGATTCCGCTCAGGTGCCGCCGGTGCACAAAAATCTGGGCCATTCTTCCATGTCGCCGCTCACCGCTCTCGCGCTGAGCTTCAACAACCTGCTCACCAAAAAGACCCGCACCCTGCTCACCGCATTTGCGGGTTCCATCGGCATCATCGGCATTGCGCTCATCCTTTCGCTCTCGGCCGGTGTGAGCAATTATATCCAGGAGATGGAACGCTCCACCCTTTCGGAATATCCGCTGCAGATCTCGACCACCGGCGTAGACCTTGCCGCCCTGCTGGACCCGGGAAGCTACACCAGCGCCGTTGCCAACAACACCAATGTGGGCGCCACCAGCGCTTCTTCCACCCCGGAGGGCATGGTCACAGTGCGTGAACTGCTGAGCCAGCTGACCGAGGATAATTCCTCCGTCAATGACCTTGCCTCCCTGAAAAAATATCTGGACAGCGACGAGTGCACCATCTCGGAGGATGCTGCTTCCATCGAGTATTCCTACGGCATCGCACCGCTGATCTACCGCCAGAACAAGGACGGCACCGTGCGCCAGATCTTCCCGGACAGCAGCCTTTCTGCGCTGAACAACACCACCTCTGCCGCCGGCATCGTCTCTTCCATGACCAATCAGAGCGTGTTTACCGAGATGGCCGAAGAGCCTTCGCTGTACGAAGATCAGTACGATGTCAAGGCAGGCCGCTGGCCGGAAAGCTACAACGAGGCCGTTCTTGTGCTGAATTCGGATGGCAGCATCAGCGATTACGCTCTTTATATTCTGGGCATTGAGGACGACAGCGTGATGATGCGTTTTCTGCAGGAGTACGCAAAAAACAAGAACACACAGGCTCCCACCGGCTACGGCACCTACCCCTACGATACCTTTGTGGGCCTGAAATATAAGATCGTTACCAGCTCGGACTATTACGTTTATGACGAAGAACGCCAAATCTGGCGCAACCGCTCCGACGATGAAGCGTATGTGGAGCAGCTTGTGGAAAACAGTCCGGATCTGACCATCGTGGGCGTGGTGCAGCCCCGCGCAGATGCCAGCTCCACCATTCTGCCCATAGGCGTTGCCTATACCCATGCACTCACCTACTACGCCATCGACCATGCAGCCGAAAGTGAAGTGGTAAAGCAGCAGCTTGCCGACCCGGAAGTGAACGTGCTGACCGGCGAGCGCTTTGATGCCGACCAGCGCGAAACCGATCTTGACATTTCTTCCCTGTTCTCGGTGGATACCGATATGCTGAAGGATGCCTTCCAGTTCGATGCAAGCAAGCTGCAGTTCGACCTGAGCGGTGCATTTGATCTGCAGGATGGCAGCTTTGACTTTTCCTCCATCCTTGATCCGTCCGCATTCCAGCTGGATCTGAGCGATCTGGACCTGAGCGACATCGACATGAGCGATGTGGAGCTTCCGGACATGGACGCGCTGGATCTGAGCCAGTTGTTTGCCGATATGGACCTGTCCGTCTCGGAGGATGCGCTGCAGAGCCTGATGAAGAAGATCATGAATGGCTATAAGCGCTATATCATCGGCAACGGCATCTTGAATCTGGATAAGATCGGTTTCTCTTCCTATATGGAGAGCGACCAGTTCAAGCAGCTTCTGTCCGAATCCATGGGCGACCTGCTGGACACCACCGGCCTGCAGGAGCAGTTCACCGCTTCGCTTCAGCAGAACCTGCAGGGCATCATGACGAGCTATCTGCAAAGCTACTCGGAACAGCTGAGCCAGAAGCTGGGCGAAGCTCTGCAGACCAAACTCACCGCTGCCATTCAGACCCAGATGAGCACCGTGATGCAGCAGCTGATGACCCAGCTGACCACTCAGTTCAGCCAGCAGATCCAGTCCGCCATCCAGAACAACATCGCTCAGCTCAGCAGTCAGGTGGAAGATGCCCTGAAGATCGACCCCACCGTGTTCCAGAGTGCCGTGCAGGTGAACATGAGCACCGACGACCTTGTGGATCTGGTCAAGATGAACCTGCAGTCCAGCACCACCTCCTACAGCAGTGTTCTTGGTGCACTGGGCTATTCGGATTATGCCAAGCCCGGCAGCATCTGGATCTACCCCAAGAGCTTTGAGGCCAAGAACCGTATCGTGGACAGCCTGAACGCCTACAACGCCGCCATGCGTGCGCAGGGCGAAGAGGACAAGGTGATCGTATTCTCGGATACGGTCGGCACCCTGATGAGCGCCGTGACCAAGATCGTGGATATGGTCAGCAATGTGCTGGTGGCCTTTGTTGCCATCTCGCTGGCGGTTTCTTCCATCATGATCGGTGTCATCACCTATATCAGCGTGCTGGAACGCCGCAAGGAGATCGGTATTCTGCGTGCCATCGGTGCATCCAAGCACAATGTCTCCGAGGTGTTCAATGCCGAGACCTTCATTATCGGAATGTGCTCCGGCGTGATCGGCGTGGGCCTGTGCCTGCTGCTGCTGATCCCTGGCAACATGCTCATCCACTCCATTGCAGGAACCACCAGCGTCACCGCTGTGCTGCCGCCCAAGGCTGCACTGGTCCTGATCGTTCTGGCTACCCTGCTCACGATCCTTGGCGGTCTGATTCCCGCCCGCAGCGCAGCCAAGTGCAACCCCGTCACCGCCCTGCGTTCTGAGTAATTTCCTTTCTCGACAAGCAAAAGGAGTCGCTGCATCACGCAGCGGCTCCTTTTTTGATGTCCGGTGATTTATCTCAATTTCTCGTGTAATTCCTCATGCAGTTCCTCGCGCTCTTCCTTCAGTTCCTGCTTGAGAGTCCGGTCGATTTCCCGTGTCTCCTGCCGGATCTCAGCCAGATCCTTTTCGATCGCAGGGTTTTCTTCGATTTCTTCCCGAATGAACATGAGCGCAAAGCTTACCAGCAGCAGCCCGCAGGAGATCCAGATGGTCTTTCCTGCCAGCCGCGCTGCTCCCATGCTTCCAATACCGGCACCCACCGCGAACAACAGAATGATGCCAAAATAACGCATCATCCGATCCTTAACTTTCGGTTCATGGGTCTTGCTCCAGATGCAGAATGCTTCCACACCGCTGCGCAGGTCACCAATGCACATGGTGCTGGCAAATGCATAGCCGTTCACCTTGCGGAACGCCTGCACCTGCATTGCGCAGGAGAAGGAAACGATGGCGTTTGCCAGCAGATTCTGCTCCTGCGGTAAAAAACCTACAATGAACAGCAGAAGCACTTCGCCCAGCACCACCAGCTGCCGCCAGTGAAGCCGCTGCATGTTGCAAAAGCTCTCCCGCATCTTTTCTGCCACCAGTACGCCCAGCGCAAAAGCACACAGAGGAACCAGATAGTGCAGCACCCGATCCCACTGACCATCCATGATGTTGGAACTCAGCAGCACGATGTTGCCGGTCTGTGCATTTGCAAACACCTTACCGCGGAACAGATACGTATAGGCATCCTGCAGCCCGCCCGAAAGCGAAAGGAACACCGCCGTCAGGAAGGACTCTGACATCTGCCCATGATGTTTTGTTTTCATATTACCTTTTCCCCTCTTTTCGTACCCTATTATAATATATTTTTACAGCTTGGTCCATATCAGTTTTACATATCCGGCATGTGTATCCTTGCGCTCTGCCAGCGCCAAAAATACGGCCCGCACTTTGCATTCCCTCACAGGTTGTGTTAGAATAAGAAAAAAGCTTTTCCAAAGGAGAACTTCCTTATGCCGAATATTGTCGAGATCACAGACCTTTCCGCACCGGAGCTGGCTGTCTATGCCCGCCTGACGCAGGCGCAGCTGCGCAATCGTCTGGAACCGGAAAAAGGCATCTTTATTGCCGAAAGCCCCAAGGTGATTGCCCGCGCGCTGGATGCCGGATACACACCGCTCTCCCTGCTCATGGAGCGTAAACAGATCACCGGCCCGGCTGCCGATCTCCTGACCCGTTGCGGCGATGCCCCGGTGTACACAGCCGACCGCGAGACCCTTGCCAGCCTGACCGGCTTCGAGCTGACCCGCGGCGTGCTGTGCGCCTTCCGCCGCCCGCTGCCGCGCAGCGTGGAAGAGGTCTGCCGCAATGCCCGCCGGGTGGCCGTTCTGGAGGGCATTGTGGACTCCACCAATGTGGGAGCGATCTTCCGCAGCGCCGCTGCACTGAACATGGATGCCGTGCTCGTTACTCCTTCCTGCTGCGACCCGCTGTGCCGCCGTGCCGTGCGTGTGAGCATGGGCACCGTGTTTCAGGTACCCTGGGCGCAGATCGGCACCTGCCCTGCCGACTGGCCGGAAAACGGAATTGCTCAACTGCACGGCCTTGGCTTCAAGACTGCTGCCATGGCTCTGAGCGACCGCTCCGTAAGCATTGACGACAGCGCTCTTTCCGCCGAGCCGAAGCTCGCCATCGTGCTGGGCACAGAGGGTGACGGCCTTGCCCACAGCACCATTGCCGCCTGTGACTACACCGTAAAAATCCCTATGTCCCACGGCGTGGATTCCCTGAACGTTGCCGCTGCCAGCGCTGTTGCTTTCTGGCAGCTAGGCAACCGCTGAGCGATGCTTTCTGGCCCTGCCCAAAATACTTGACAAATTTCCCGAACAGAGTTACACTTACAGGGTCATCACATGGGCCTATAGCTCAGTTGGGAGAGCGTTCGGTTCGCATCCGAGAGGTCAAGGGTTCGAATCCCTCTAGGTCCATAAAAAACAAAACGTCCTGCCGTATCTCGGCAGGGCGTTTTTCGCTAGTTTTTCGTTTCAACGCACTGTCTTAGAACACCACAGAACGCCATATCATCATCTACGGCGGCGATTGCGGCGTTGATCAAAGTTTCCCGGTCAGTGTTGCCCCAGTTAATATGCAGACCATATTCCAACGCCATGCAGCGAATCAATTCACGGGTGCTACGGCCATTTCCCTCACGGAATGGATGGATGATGTTCAGTTCGGCCATCGTCTGCGACAGATTTTGAATCTGCTTTTCTTTATCCTGTTCGGCAAGCAGCTTCTTGGAGTGAATGGTTTTGAACACCCTCTCCAATTCTCGGTCAATCAGGTCTGGCGGGTAGAACATCGTGTCGCCCTTGCGGATTTGCTCCTTGCGGATGTGCCCTGCAAACGGGTACACATCCTCAAAAAGGAAGCGGTGAATCCGAAATAGGTGAGTTTTGGTAAAACGTCCCTTGATTGGCTCCTGTAACAGAGCCATCTGTTTTACAGCCGTAAATTCTTCTTCGGCCTGTTTGAGTTCGGCTTTATCATGAATGTTCAACTTGTTGATCAGAACATCCGTATCCGGGTAGCAGTACATGGACTGCACTGTGGTGTAGACATCATACTTTGAGAACATAATCAGCCCTTCTTCGCGTACTTTGCGCGCAGTTCATTCACGACCTGCTGATAGCTGGCCTGACCGCTGCCAATGCGGTCAAGGTTGCTGCGTGTATCTTTGCTGATGGTCATGCCCTCAATGGCAAAGGTTCCATACACATTGCGGAGGTTGCTCTTGTGCTGGGCAGGGGTAGTATACTTGACACTCATGGTTGAGTCTCCTTTTAATCCACATGATACTATATAAAGTTTATCGTGTATGCGTACTCTTGTCAATCTATAACTTGATGCCAAATATAAAAAGTGCATGCATTCCGTTCGTCGTCCTTGAGGTCGAGTTCACTCTTTACACGTGATACTTCTTTCTGCGCTACTTCCATGTCCTTGCGAAGCATATCCTGAAGCAGCTTGCTTTTGGAACACTCTAAAATCTCCGAAAACTTGGTGCATACGATACTCTCTACGATTGCGTCCAGTTTTGTTACACCGTAGCCGGACTGTCCATCGCATTGACCCGGATGCCGTACATTATAATGGCAGCTATAACGGAACCGCTTTTCCTTCACCGTGGAGCCATCCGCACCAGCCCGGTTCCCAGAACCATAAGCAGGAGAATCGAAGCCGTCCTTATTTTTTTCATTGCAGGGACTCCTATTCTTTATCTTCCAAAATAAAAAACGCAGCGCACCCCAATTCTATGGGCTGCACTGCGTCTGAGCGTCTGGCGTTTTGCTTGATTGAATTATTCTGCCGCCAATTTCAAAAATTTCTTGTCCGACTGGATGCTCTGGGTCACAAACTTCCCATCCCGGAACAACGCGTATGTTGTGACGGGTGCGGGCACATTCTGTGCCGTCTCTTTCTCGGTGATGTGGATGGCTTTGAACGGAATCCCGTGTTCCCTTGCAACCTCCTGCACCTTTGGCACCCAATAATAGGTGTAGGGGCACTGGTCGGTATAGTAGAGGACAAAGCCGTTTTCCTCCACCTTGGGATGCTTGGCGCAGGCCTTGAATTTTGGCGGCTGGGCATTCTCTGCAAGGGGCAGGCACATGAGGTTGATCCCGCAATCGGAGATGTCCGAAACCTTAAAGCCCTTATGGTTCAAAAACTTTGGGTCAGCAAGGAATTCTCGTTTGCGCCCCTCTGCACACAGAATACAAACGCCGTTTTTGCCCTGCGCCTTGGCATCCCGAAGGCATTCTTCCAGCAGCTCGCTGGAATAGCCGTGCCCTTTCAAGGAGCCGGAGACCCACAGACAGTTGATATAAAGCCATCCTGCCGCTTCAATGGGCACCCATGCGTTTTCTGCCGGGATGTACTCGATAAAGCATTTGCCGCGCTCCGCACTGCGGTAAAAGACAAGCCCCTCCTCAAATCGCTGCTTAAGCCATTCCTTCTTGGCAAGGCTCTGTTTGCCGGACATGGCACAACAGATGTGTTCCTTGTCGATGTTTTCTTTTGTGATTCGGATATACTCCATCGAAGCGTCCCCCTATATCCTTATGCCTTTTCCGGCACAGTTTCTTCCATTTTCCCGTCTTTGAAGCGGATCACGCAGGTATACCTGCACTTGGGGCAGAACAGCGGAAAATCTTCCAGTATCGTATATTTTTGTACGGTAAAATTCGGTTTTGGGGGTTCGATTAACGTGTACTGATATTATCGAGCCTCCTTCCTTCGCCTTGGTTTTGGTGACGGCAATTCATCGTGCATTGCCTCAACCAGTTTTGTGAGAAATTCTTTGTTGTCAACCTCCTCCACCAACAGCATTTCTTTCGCTCCTGCATACGGAAAATCACAAACCGCCGCAGGCATACATTCCAAAGCAGATTTTGTTTTCTTCACAAGCAATCTGTCATCATAGATTCCGCCGACGATTTTGCCATGATAATAGAGGATGTATTCTCCCATCATAGACCGATACGAGATATCATCCAAATCTGATAGCTGTTCCAAAATAAAATGAAGATATTCTTTGCTGGAAGCCATTATTTCACACCACCCTTCGTATTGATTCATCGGATGATTTCATTTTTCACCTCGTTCAATGTTAAAGGTACGGAAGAACAGCTTTACATGAGCGTCCAACTTTTCAAGGCTTTCGGCTTCTCGTTCCGGCTGGCGGTCGCAGACGCTGAGCAGGGTGATGACCGGGGAAACGTACATCCATGCCAATGTATCCGGGTCCTCATCCCGAATTTCGCCGCCTGCGATCAGGGAACGGAAAATTCCTGCATGGTAAGAGATCATACGGTCCACATAGCGTTCCGAGAACAATGCAGGCCGCACCTCCCTGCAGGATGCTTTTGAGGGTGTCAATCCGTACATCCTAAAACAAAAGCCGCCCGAAGACGGCAAGATGCATCACGGAAGCAAATATGAACGCGGCTCAGGGCCATCAGAACAGATCCAGCATGTTGTCCAGATAAATTTCTTCCCGGACGCGCAGCTGATACTCAGGCTTTGTCATGTAGTAAAGCAGAAATTCCAGTATCAACGCGCTGCCCAGTCCCCGCCCCTCGATCTTGAAGTTGGAAAAGCCGCCGGGCAGATAAACTTTGCGGATATCCCCGGCCCCGATGAAGCCGGGGTTTTCCATTGCCTTTGAAAAACGATAGCCCTGCTGTGCGCCCGGCGCTGTGCAGCGGTGGTCCGGGCAGTCCTCGCCCAGATTTTTGCGGCTGACATTCTCGTAGCAGCGCTTTCTGTCCCGGCAGCCATACCAGCAGCATTCGTTGCACAGAAATTCCACCTTGTCCTTCTGATCCTGCGGCAGGGTATCCAGCTCTGCAAACGACTTGTTCAGGCGGAAATCCGGCACAACATAGCGGAACTCTTCCCGTTCCGTCTCTCTGCGGAGCTGCTGAAAATCTGTAAGGACTTTTGTTGTGGAGGACACGAAATAAAGGCCCGGATACTGCCTTTTCAGGTAGTCCAGCAGCAGGTCCGAATGGACGATGACACCATTCTGCACACGGTTTTCTTTTTCAAACAGCGCACAGAGGGCATTGCATTTCCGGTCTGCAAGGTGCTCTTCCCGGAGCAGCGAATTGCTGAAGGTGAGCCGGGCCGATATGCCATATTCCTGCATCAGTGCAAGCACCCGGTGCGGCTGTGCATCGCCAAAGCCAGTGCGGCCCCCGCCCCAGATGCAGTCGGCCGGTGCACCGTAGACCGAACCGATCTCGCACCAGTCGTAAAAATATTCCCTGTGTTCACGGAACAGCGGCAGAAACACACGGTACAGTTCATAAAATTCAAACAGTCCCGGAAGATGATAATATGCCGTGCCGCGTTCGTGCTGTACCATTGCCGTGTGTGTTCCTCATTTCTGTAAGTTTCAGCTTCCCTGCAGCAGCTTTTGCGCTGCACCCGGAGATCTTTTTGCCAGTATAGCACAGTCCTGCCGGGAAAGAAATCATCTTCCTCTTGACCTTGAGCGCACTCCAAGTTTTATCATGTGCATGCTGGTGATCTTATCTTTCTCATTATATTCCTTTCTCTGCGAAAGAACAAGAAGTATCTTCATGTCTGACATGAAAAAACAGATTTTTGATCTTCCTTACCACTCCTGAAAGAACGAGACGAACTTTGCCCAGCTTTCGCGCCTTGCTTTACAGCACAGCGCCTGTTCTGTCAAGAGATGAAACGTTTTTCGTGCATTGCGAAAAATGTTTCGGTTCACATGCTCTGCGGCTCGATCTTCACCGTTCTGCCGCCCAGGTTTTCGTAAATGCGGTGGGAGACTGAGAGCACCGTACGGCCTGCAGAGGCGCGGCGCAGTGCTTCCAGCACACGGGCTTCCGTTTCAGCGTCCAGATTTGCCGTAACCTCGTCCAGCAAAAGCACAGCCGGGTCCGCCGCCGCAGCGCGGGCAATAGACAGCAGCTGCCACTCGCCCTGCGAGAACATGCCATCGCTGCAAACGGTGTCATAGCTTTCCGGCAGGGCCTGAATGGCTTCGTCAATGCCCGCAAGCTTTGCCGCATTCCGTGCCATCTCTGCAGTGATCTGCGGATCGCCCAGCGTAATCTGCTCCAGCACGGTGCCCGGCACACGGGAGAAATGCTGCTCCACGCAGCCGATGCAGGTGCGGCGCTCGCGGTCGGTGATGCGTGCCACATCCACGCCGCCAATGGTAACAGTGCCCGCCTGCGGCTGGTACAGGCCCAGCAGAAGCTTGAACACCGTGCTCTTGCCCGCACCGGTGCGGCCCACCAGCGTGACCTGCCCGCCCTGCTTTACCGTCATGGAGAAATCACTCAGGACGGGCTTTTCGCCATAGCCGAAGGTCACATGTGCAAGCTCCACATCCCCGCGCGCAGCGGTCCGGCGCTCGGCAGGGATCGTGCGCTCCGGCTGAGCGAGAAAGGCATCAATGCGCTTGACACCCGCTATGGCCGACTGGATGGTCTGGATCTCCATGCCAAGGCTTTCAATGGGAGCAAAAATGCGGGAAATGTAGTTGATGATCGCCACCGAGGTACCCACCGACATCCCAAAGAATGTAAGCACCATGGCATTGCCGGAAGTGGAAAGCAGCATCACGATGCCTGCCACCACCGCATTCAGTGCCAGCACCACCGGCGAATAGATGGCATCGTAAAAATTGGTGCGCTCCATAGCGGCGTAGCTCTCGCCGATGCAGCGGTCATAGCGGCGTTCCCGATAGCTTTCCAGCCCCAGCGCCCGGATGGTGCGGATGTTGTGCAGCGTCTCCGGCACCTGACCGGCGACAGCCGCAACGGCACGGCGGTTATCCAGTTGTGCGGCCAACATCCGCTTTTGCACATGGCGGGTGAACACCGCAAACAGCGGCAGCACCAGCAGCAGCACCAGCGCAATGCCGGTGTTTTTTACCGCGATGACCGCCATGATGGAAATGATGCGGCAGGCATCTGCCGCCATGCTGATGATGCCGGAGGTGAACAGCGCTTCCACCGTGTCCACATCGCCGGAAAAGCGTGCCGCCACCTCACCGGGGTTCTGGCCTGCCAGCGTGCTTGCGGGCAGCCGGGTAAGCTTCCGGGACATTTCCGACCGCAGCGCGTGGGTCATTTTTTGGCCAAAGAGCACCAGCAGGCTTTCCTGCGCGGAGGAAAGCCCCCCTTCCAGCGCCAGACTGCCAAAGTAAAGCAGCACTGCTGCAAAGGTGAGCGGGATGCCTGCGGTGAGCCGATCAATGATACCGGCCAGCAGCAGCGGCGGCAGCAGTGATGCCACCACCGATGCCGCCACGCACAGGATGGTGCCCGCCGTGAGCAGATGATGCGACATGGCGGCCATGCGGATGGCTTCAAATACGCCGTTATCCTTTTTACTCTTCATCCAGATCGCCTTCTTTCTGCACCGTCTGGCTCTCGTACAGCTGGCGGTACAGCGGAACCGTTTCCATCAACTGGGCATGGGTACCAACGGTGGTTTTACCGCCGTCCATAAAGATCACTTTCTGCATCTGCGGGAAGTGGTACAGCCGGTGCGAGATGAGGAAGACCACCTTATCCTTTGCATCGCTCTGCAAATCGTCAAACACGGTATCCTCGGTATGGCGGTCCAGCGCAGAGAACGGGTCGTCCAGGATCAGCACCGGGCGCGGGTGGGCCAGCGTTCTTGCCAGTGCCAAGCGCTGGGCCTGACCGCCGGAAAGGCGGGTGCCGCTGGGGCCGATGACGGTATCCACACCGTTTTCCATGGCCAGCACTTCGCCGTCCAACGCGGCGGCAGCAAGCCACGGCATGGCATCCTGTTCACTGCCGCAGAGAACATTGTTCTGCACTGTATCGGCGCTCAGCTCCGGATCATGGCCCAAGTAACCAACGGTGGCGGAGATCTGCCGCGGGGTCAGGGCAGCAAATTCCGTTTTGCCAAATTTTGCCGAGCCGCCGTAGGGTGCTTCGCACAGGAACACCCTGCCAAAGGTGGATTTGCCGCAGGCCACCGGGCCGGTGATGCCAATGATATCGCCGGGGTGCGCCGTCAGGCTCAGGCCGGAAAAGATGGGTCCTTCGCCATAGGCAAAGGAGAGGTTTTCCAGCGTCACGTCCTGCGCCGCCGGGATATGCAGGGCTTCCAGCTGTTCCGGCTGCTTCATCAGTGGCTTGATGCGCTTCCACGAGACCTCGGCTTTCTGCACCGAGTTGAACAGCTTTGCCACCTTGGAGGATTTGACCACCAGTTTCGTGAAGCAGGAAAGAAAGGTGGTGAACGCCGCAATGTCCCATGTGCTCCAGCCGGAGCCGAGCACATTTTTAGCGCCGAACCACAAAATGAACAGCACGCCTGCCTCAGACGCTGCCAGATACAGCGGCGGCAGAGCGGACTGCCACACATTGTTGCGCACGGCTGTTTTTTCGTAGGTGTTCAGGGCTTCCTCGTACTTTTCTACGCGAGCATCCTCACAGCCGTAAATGCGGTAGGTCACAGCATTCCGGGCGCGGTCGAGGGTGGCAGCGCTCAGCGCACTTGCCGCCTTTTTATACGCCGCACCGGCGCGCTGCACCGGCTTTTTCATCCATGCCGCGCACATGTAGGAAAACGGCGTGAACAGCAGGCTGAGCAGCGCCAGCCGCCAGTCGTACACCAGCAGCATCACAGCATAGCCCACCAGCGCCACGCCGGTATCAAAAATCTCGGTGGTGAACTTGCGCATCCCCTCTACGCAGTCGTCCACATCCGAGATAGCCTTGGTCATCAGTTCACCGGCGCCTTCTTTTTCCAGCGCCGCCCGGCTCTGCCGCACCAGATTGGCATACAGGATGCCCTTCATCCGGCGGTTGATGTTGTTGGCAAAGCGGCGGACATAAAAGCGCTTGATAAAGCGCGCCGCCTGCACCGCCAGCGTGACCACGATATAGGCCAGCACCAGCATGGCCATTTTTGCCGCCGTCTCGCTGCCGCCCAGAATGTCGGCAAGGCACTGGGCCAGCCGGCCCTCGAACCAAGGCGTTGCCAGCAGGCCGATGTTATACACAAGGCCCGACAGCGTGACAAAGGCCAGCGGAAGCCACTCTGCTTTGAAATAGAAGAGCACCCTGTCCGGGCGGAACGTTTTATCCTTTTTCATGAGCAGCCTCACCTCCTGCAGCTTTCCGGAAATGCGGGAAGCCCGCGCGGCTCTCGGTCTTGGATGCTGTGTACAGCTTGTTCAGCGCAGCGGCAAAGGCAGCGGCTTCCTCGGCGGTGAGCACATTGGTCAGGTATTCGTAAAAGGCCGCTTCGATCTCTGCCTTGGAGGATCTCAGGCTTTCCGCCTTTTTGGTGGGGTACAGCAGCTGGCTGCGCCGGTCGCTGGGGGCATCTCTGCGGATCAGAAGACCCTTTGCTTCCAGATTTTTTGTCCGCCGCGCAATGGCAGCCTTATCTGCGTGCAGCAGTTCCGCCAGCTGCGCCTGCGTGCAGCCGGGGTGATGCCGCACCGCATGGATCAGGTCGATCTCTGCTGTGCCGACCCCTTCCTCCCGCATCGTGAGCAGGACCAGTTTTTCCGCTTCGCGTGCGATCTTTGTGATTTTTCGTTCCGTAATATCCATAGACTCCTCCGGGCTTCATTGCAGGAAGTTATATCTACATCGTTGTATGTACAATCAATAGTATAGCATCTCGTTTCCAAAATGCAAACAGTTCTTTTTGTGCCCGTATTTTTGCAATGCTGGCAGGCTCCACACCCAGTGCATGGGCCGCGCCTGTACAGACCAGCCATGTGCTGCGGCATTGCCCGCTTTTGGCGTTTGCCGCAGTCCTTTCCCACGTTGAGGCCGATATAAGCCCATTTCCACATCATGTCAACAGGTTTATAGCATCAAAACAGCCCTGACCGTGTCCGCTGTAAAAGCAGGCAGACGATCAGGACTGTTTTTCCGTATTTCTTTATTTCAGCCGGTCAGCAGGCATCCACATTCTTGGTGACCATCACGTCACTGTCCAGCCCGCAGACGTTGTGCAGCACGATGGTGCCTGCCTTGACGGGGGCGGTCAGCACCACCTTGCGGATCTCATCCATCACCGGAAAGATCATATCCTTGGGGACGGCCTTGGTCAGGCGCACGCTGGTAACAGGCAGCTCGCCGCCCTTGACCAGCACCGAGCTGGCGATGGTGCGGCGGGGCGCAGTCAGCTCCTGACGGACATACTGTTCGCCGCGGGGGCAGGTGTGACCGGTGACCGAGATCACCTGACCATTTTCAACTTCGGCTTCGATCTCGCAGCCGTTGGGGCAGACGATACAGGTAAATTGCTTTTTCATTCCACCGACACCTCCAGTGCGCCCGTTTCCTGCAGCTTGGCAGCAGAGACCTTGAACTGGATCATCTCCGCAGGAATGGCTTTCTTCATCTTCTTGGCAGCAACTTCCAAACCGTTCTGGCGCACCACGATGCGGCAGTCACGGTAGTGGTTCCGCACGCGCAGCGACAGGCTGAAGTCGTTCTTGCCGCTGACCTTCTGCGGAATGGTGTGGCCCACGCCCTCGCCGCACTTCACGTCCAGCGTGCAGGGGGCGATGCCCTTGCCCTCAACGTAGGCGGCAGCGTGGCGTGCCAGTGCCTCGGACTCCATGGAAACAAAGTCCACCAGATCATGCACATGCAGCACATTGCCGGCAGAGAACACGCCGGGCACGTTGGTCTGCAGGTTCTCGTCCACCACAGCGCCGTTGGTGTGGGGGTCAATGGCGATGCCGGCATCCTCCAGCAGCTTGTTCTCCGGGATCAGGCCCACGGAGAGAATCAGCGTATCACACTTGTACTCCTTCTCGGTGCCGGGGATGGGCCGACGGTTCGCGTCCACCTCGGAGATGGTCACGCCGGTCAGACGGTCACGGCCATGGATCTCGGTGACGGTGTGGCTGAGATAGAGCGGGATATTGTAGTCATCCAGACACTGCACGATGTTGCGCGGCAGGCCGGAGGGGTAGGGCATCAGCTCGAACACTGCCTGCACATGAGCGCCTTCCAGCGTCATGCGGCGTGCCATGATCATGCCGATATCGCCGGAGCCGAGGATGACGACCTCCTTGCCGGGCATCCGGTTGTAGAGGTTCATGTAAGCCTGCGCAGTGCCTGCGGTGAACACGCCCGCCGGACGCTCGCCGGGAATGCCCAGTGCGCCGCGGCTGCGCTCCTTGCAGCCCATGGCAAGCACCACAGCCTTTGCCTGATACTGGCGCAGGCCGCTGCGGGTGGAGGCGGTGACGACACGATCCTCCGTCAGGCTCAGCACCGTGGCGCTGGTCTCGTAAGGGATCTCACGCTTGTTCACTTCATCAATGAACGCCTGTGCATATTCCGGGCCGGACAGGCTCTCGCCGAAGCGGCCCAGACCGAAACCGTCATGGATGCACTGGCGCAGGATGCCGCCCAGCATCGCCTCGCGCTCCAGAATGATCATGTTGCGGATGCCCTGCTTGTGCAGCTCCACCGCTGCGGCAAGACCTGCAGGGCCGCCGCCGATAATCACAACGTCTTTCTGTTCCATCGCTCAGTTCTCCTCCTTCCGCATATTGCCGGTGAGTACCCATGACCCCTGACGGCTGTAACGCACATTCTCCGGCTCGGTGCCCAGCTCCTGCTCAATGAAGTGTTCGATCTTCATCTGGCAGAAGCCGCCCTGACAGCCGCCCATCATGGCGCGGGTGCGGTACTTGATGCCGGTCATGGTGGAAACGCCCAGCGGGTTGTGGATAGCCTGCAGGATCTCGGCCTTGGTCACTTCCTCACAGCTACAGATCATCTCGCCGTAATCGGGGTCCTGCGCGATGAGCTCTGCCTGCTGTTCCGGCGTGCACTCGGCAAACTTGACGATGCCCTTGTGGTGCGGGTCAAAGCCGGGGTTTTCCTCAAACTTTTCGCGCTCCTGCATCAGACCGATGACGTAGCGGGCCAGCGGCACGCTGCCGGTCAGGCCCGGGGATTCAATGCCCACGAGGTTGACGGCATTGGGTGCCACGTCGTCCCGGATCTCCACCTTCCAGTCCTGAATGGCACCGTTTTCATCCACCCACTTGGGCTGGATGCCGGCGAAGGTGCGGATCTGATCCTTTTTAAAGATGTGGGGCCACAGCTTTGCGCCCTCCACGGCCAGACTGTCCATGTTGGCCTGCGGCACGCTGTAGTCGTCCAGCACATCGGTGTTCTCCGCGTCCGGGCCAACAGTCACGTTGCCGTCCACGGTGGGGGTGATGTGGATGCCCATATAGGTGTTGCTGGGCACCGGGTACACCGGCATAGGCAGCAGCTTGCCCATGCGCTTGTGCAGGATGATGTAGTTGCTGCGGGAGCCGATGACACGGTAGCCGGTCAGGCCCAGCAGGTCGGAGATCTGCTTTGCGCCCAGACCAGCGGCGTTGACCACCCAGCGGGTGCAGAAATCGCCATGGGCAGTATGCAGGTAGTACAGCTCATTTTCCCGGGTGATAGCCTCTACCTTGTGGTCAAAGAAGAAGTCCACGCTGTTGGCGTGTGCGTTCTCGGCCAGAGCCACCGTGTACAGGAACGGGTCCATGATGCCGCTGTTTTTGGACCACATGGCAAACTTGCCCACCACGGCTGGCACCAGCTCGTGCAGCTTTGCTTCATCGATCATCTCAAGGCCGGTGCAGCCGTTGACAGCGCCCTGCTTCATGGTGCGCTCCAGCTGCTCCATGTCCTCGGGGGTGTTGCCCACCAGCACCTTGCCGCAACGCTTGAACGGGAAGTTCAGCTCTTCGGCCAGCTGATCCATGATGCGGTTGCCTTCCACGCAGCATTTTGCTTTCAGGCTGCCAATGGGGTTGGCAAAGCCGCCGTGCACCACCGCAGAGTTGCGGCCGCTGGTCTCGTTGCAGACATCCAGATTTTTTTCCAGCACTGCAATGCTCAATTTGTAGCGTGAGAGTTCGCGTGCAATGGCGCTGCCCACGACACCCGCACCGATGATGACCACATCGTATTGTTTTTTCATGGTATCCACCTTTCTTTCTGATTTGGAGATCCGGCTTTTATGTTATATATTTCATTGACTAAAATATATAACATTTCATGATCTCTGTCAAGCCGTTTCCGGCAAAAAGCTGCACAAAAAAATGCCGCATCTTTTGGCATAGATACGGCATTTCTGAACGTGATACGGTTATTTCAGGCTTTGAAATAGTGTGGGAATGCTTCCCGGATCGCAGAAAGGTTCTCCGTGTAGCGCTGCATATGCTGCCCGGCAATGCGGTGTGCTGCCGCCGCATCCTTCTGTTCAATGGCTTTCAGCAGGCTGACGTGATCTTCGTAGATCGTTTTTGCGGGCCTGCAGCGGAAGCTGAGGATGGTGGTGCGGTCAAAATGCGGAGCCAGATTTTCCACCAGATCGTACCAGTACGGGCAGCCGCACTGCACATAAAGCAGCCGGTGGAACCCCTTGTCCAGCTCAAAGATCTTTTCTTCCTGTGCACGCTCAATGTACATGCGCCAGAGCGCCACGTTCTCCCACAGCTGGTCGATATCCGCCGGGGTCAGCTTTTCGCACGCCATGCGGGCGATCTCTGCTTCCAGTACAGCGCGCAGATGGCGCACTTCTTCCACCAGCTCTGCATCGATGAGAGAAACATAGGTGCCGATCTTGGGCCGGATCTCAATGAGCCGCCGCTGCGCCAGCTCCAGCTCTGCTTCCCGGAAGGGGGTGCGGCTCACCCCCAGCTGTTCGCACAATTCCGGCTCGTTCAGTTTTTCACCCGGCTCCAGACGGGTATTGATAATATTATCGATCAATACCCGCAGAACAAAACTTTTTGCAGATTCATGCTCTCTGCGCTCTGAAATCGTAATCATCGGAAGGCTCCTTTCCCTCACAGGGAAATACTGTTCTCAGACTGCTGGGTCCAGTATACCACACTGCACACCGGCGTAAAAGAGGACAATATATAAAAGGAAGAAAACTGTGTCAGAATTGTAAAAGATAAAATATTTTAACTATTATTCTTGACTTATCCAACGATTCGGCTATAATGGTCGTGTTCGCAAGAAACTTCAAAAAATTTAGATATTCAAAACAAATCAAAGGAGACTACTACCATGACGTTTGAAGAAATGAAGAAGATCGTTGTTGATACCCTGAACTGCGACGAGGACAAGGTGACCATGGAGGCCAGCCTGACCGAGGATCTGGAGGCCGACAGTCTGGATGCCGTGGAGCTGAACATGGCTCTGGAAGATGCCTGCGGCGTGTCCATCCCGGACGAAGAGCTGGCAAAGCTCAAGACCGTAGGCGATATCTACAACTACATCACCGCACATATCTGAGGCAAAAAGCAATGAACGATATCCGAGATCTTTTCCCCGGCCGAATGCGGGAGCGCACCTTCCAGCTGAAGGCCAAGCGGGATGCCGGTGCCGTCTGGCACGAGCAGCAGTTTGTGGAGTGCAAGCAGTGCGGCCGCCGCGCCGCACGCACCCTGTGGGCAAGAAGCCTTTACGTCTGCCCCAACTGCGGCTACCACATGCCCATTGGCGGGTACTACCGGCTCAGTCTGGTGCTGGACCACGGCAGCTTCCGGGAACTGGATGCCGACCTTGCTCCGCAGGATGTGCTGCATTTTCCGGGCTACCGTGAAAAGCTTGCCGCCGCCCAGAACAAGACCGGCCTGCGTGAAGCCGCTGTAACGGCCACCGGCCGCATCGGCGGGGTGGCCTGCGTGGCTGCCGTGCTGGACAGCCGCTTTTTCATGGGCAGCATGAGCACTGCCGTGGGCGACAAGATCACCCGCGCCATCGAGTACGCCGCCGCAAAGCACCTGCCGCTGGTTATTTTTTCGGCCAGCGGCGGCGCGCGGATGCAGGAGGGTATTTTCAGCCTGATGCAGATGGCAAAGACCAGTGCCGCCATCCAGCGCTTTTCGGCAAAGGGCGGGTTGTACATCAGTGTGCTCACCCACCCCACCACCGGCGGTGTGACGGCCAGCTTTGCAAGCCTTGGCGACATCATGCTGGCAGAGCCTGGCGCGCTGATCGGCTTTGCAGGTCCGCGGGTCATTGAGCAGACCATTGGCGAAAAGCTGCCTGCCGGATTCCAGCGCAGCGAGTTCCAGATGGAGCACGGCTTTGTGGATCAGGTGGTGCCCCGCAGCCAGCTGCGGGATACCCTGATCCAGGTCTTGCAGCTCCATGCAGGAGGAAAACACGAATGATCAAGGAAATTTTAGAGCAGCTGGCTCCGCTGGATGCCCAGATTGCCGCGCTGAAAGGCAGCGGCAACGAGATGGATGCCATCACGGCCCATGCCTCCGAGCTGGCAGAGCTGGCTGTGGAAGAGGACGAGATCCTGCGCACCTGCGGCCCGCTGACCGCCGAGGATCGGGTGTTTCTGGCCCGGCACCCGGAGCGCCCCCACATTGATGAGACTGTTTCTGCCCTGTTCACCGACTTCTTTGAGCAGCGCGGCGACCGTCAGTGCAAGGAAGACCCTGCCATTCTGGGCGGCATCGCCCGTTTTCACGGATTGCCGGTGACGGTCATCGGTCACCGCAAGGGCAGCACACTGGAAGAAAATCTGGCCTGTAACTTTGGTATGCCGGGGCCGGAGGGCTACCGCAAGGCCCTGCGCCTGATGAAGCAGGCCGAAAAGTTTGGCCGGCCCATCATCACCTTCATTGACACGCCGGGCGCTTACCCCGGCAAGGATGCCGAGGAGCGCGGTCAGGGCGAAGCCATTGCACGCAACCTGATGGAAATGAGCGGACTGACCGTGCCGGTCATTGCCGTTGTCACCGGCGAAGGCTCTTCCGGCGGTGCGCTGGCACTGGGTGTGGCAAACCACATCCTCATGCTGGAAAATGCCGTTTACTCGGTGCTCAGCCCCGAGGGCTTTGCCAGCATTCTGTGGAAGGATGCTTCCCGCAGCGGCGAAGCCTGCGAGATGATGAAGCTGACCGCGCAGGATCTGTACAGCGATGGCATCGTGGAGCAGGTGATCCCGGAACCGTTGGGCGGCGCACAGCGCAGCCACGCAGCTTTGTTTGAACAGTTGGATGTTGCTTTGCGGGTGCACCTGAAAGAGCTGTGCCGCATGAGCGGCCGCCAGCTGGCCGACCAGCGCTATAAAAAATACCGCCAGATCGGAGAAACGAGGAACGCATGAGTGGTTTACAGCTGATCGCCACCGGCGGGGCCATCCCCGGCCGAACGGTCACCAACGAAGATCTGAGCCGCATGGTGGATACCAGCGACGAGTGGATCACCAGCCGCACCGGCATCCGCACCCGGCACTGGTGCACGGAGGATGAATCTGCCGCCACGCTGGCCATTTCCGCCGCAAAGCAGGCTTTGGCCCGCAGCGGCCTTGCCCCTGCGCAGATCGGGTGCTGCATCTGTGCCACCCTGTCCGCCCCAGACGCGACCCCCAGTGTAGCCTGTCAGGTGCAGGCGGCGCTGGGCCTTCCCGAGGACCGGCCTGCGCTGGATGTCAACGCGGCCTGTTCCGGCTTCCTCTACGGCATAGCCGTGGCGCGGGGACTGCTGACAACTTTGGGTGGACAGTATGCCCTCGTCATTGGGTGCGAAGCCCTTTCCCGCCTGATGGACCCCGCCGACCGCTCCACCTGTGTACTGTTTGGGGATGGAGCCGGTGCTGCCATTTTTCAGCTGTCGGACACTCCCTTTGCTCTGACGCTGGGCGCGCGCGGCAGCGATGTTCTCCATGCGGGCGGGCCGAACCGCACAGGTTCTGCGCCCATCACCATGGACGGCAAGGCCGTATTCCGCTTTGCAGTGGATGCCCTGCCCAAGTGCCTGCACACTGTGCTGGATGAAACACAGCTGACCCTCGATGATCTTGAGTGGGTGGTCTGCCATCAGGCCAACAGCCGCATCATCGACCACTGCGTGCGGGCGCTGAAGGCCGACCCGGCAAAGTTCTACAAGAACATGGACCGCCACGGCAACACCAGCGCCGCCAGCATCCCGGTAGCCCTGAACGAGCTTGCCGAGAACGGGCAGCTGCAGCCGGGCCAGCTTCTGGCCTGCATCGGCTTTGGCGGCGGCCTGACATGGGGCGGCATGATCGTGGAATACGACCCTCTCAGGCGCTGATGCGCCAGCTCCCCCGAAGGGGGAGCTTTATGGGCGGGTAGGGTCAGTGTGCCTTCCAAGAGAAGGTCCAGCTGACAGAAAAGCAGAAAAAAGCTCCCCCCTCGGGGGAGCTGTCAATGCCGGAAGGCATTGACTGAGAGGGTTTTTCAATGAAACTTTTAAATGAAATTCTAGGCACAAAATACCCCATCATTCAGGGCGGCATGGCCAACATTGCCACCGGCGAGTTTGCCGCCGCCTGCTCCAATGCGGGTGCGCTGGGCATCATCGGTGCGGGCGGCATGAACGCCGACACCCTGCGCCAGAACATCCGCCGCTGCAAAGAGCTGACCGACAAGCCTTTTGGCGTGAACATCATGCTCATGCATCCGCAGGCAGATGAGTTTGCCAAGATCGTGGTGGAAGAGGGCGTGCCCGTTGTGACCACCGGTGCAGGCAACCCGGGCAAATATATCCCCGCGTGGAAAGCGGCAGGCATCAAGGTGATCCCGGTTGTCGCCGCCGCCGTGCTGGCAAAGCATCTGGAGCCGCTGGGCATCGATGCTGTCATTGCTGAGGGCACCGAGAGCGGCGGCCATGTGGGCGAAATGGCTACCATGGCGCTGGTGCCGCAGGTGGTGGATGCCGTAAATGTACCCGTCATTGCGGCTGGCGGCATCGCCGATGGCCGCCAGCTGGCAGCAGCTCTGGCTCTGGGCGCCTGCGGCGTGCAGGTAGGCACCTGCCTGCTGGTGAGCGAGGAGTGCCCCATCCATGAAAACTACAAAGCCGCCCTGCTCAAGGCCAAGGACAGCGATACCATCGTGACCGGCCGAAGCGTGGGTGCGCCGGTGCGAGTGCTGAAAAACCGCATGAGCCGCGAATATGTCCGGCAGGAAAACGCCGGTGCCGACAAGATGGAGCTGGAAAAGTACACCCTTGGCAGCCTGCGCCGCGCCGTGTTTGAGGGCGACACCACCACCGGAAGCCTGATGGCCGGTCAGGTGGCAGGCATGCTGCACGAGGTGCGCCCGGTGGCAGATATTCTTGCAGACCTGTGGAACGGCGGGAGGCAGCGCATTGCCGCGCTGAGCACCGAATGCTGACCCTCGGCAGAAAGACCCTGTCTGTGCCCATCCTACAGGGCGGCATGGGTGTGGGCGTTTCCCTTGGCGGGCTGGCCGGTGCCGTTGCAGCCTGCGGCGGCATGGGGTGCATCTCCACCGCCGATGCAGGCTACCGGGAGCCGGACTTTGCCCGCGACCCGGCAAGCGCCAACCACCGTGCACTGACAGCGGAAATTAAAAAAGCAAAGCAGATTGCAAAGGGCGCGGGCATGGTAGCCATCAACGCCATGGTGGCAACGCAGGATTATGCGGCCGCGATCCGCACCGCTGTGGAAGCGGGCGTGGACGCGGTGGTGTCCGGCGCGGGCCTGCCGTTGGAGCTGCCCGGCATCGTGGGCACAACGGATGTTGCCATCGCTCCCATCGTTTCCAGCGGAAGAGCCGCAAAGCTCATCCTGCGCCGCTGGGCCAAAGAGTTTGGCCGCACCGCTGATTTTGTGGTGATCGAAGGCTGCAAGGCAGGCGGACACCTCGGCTTTGCCGAAGATGACCTGCTGGCAGGCAAATGCCAGACCCTCGATGACATCCTGCCCGAGGTGCTGGCTGAGGTAAAGCCCTTTGAAGCACAGTTTGGCCACAGCATCCCCGTGTTTGTGGCAGGCGGCGTGTACACCGGTGCCGACATGGCCCACTTTACCGCAATGGGCGCTGCGGGCGTACAGCTTGCTACCCGCTTTATCACCACCTACGAGTGCGACGCATCCCAGGGCTACAAGGACGTTCTGCTGAACGCCCGGCCCGAGGATGTACGGATCATCCACAGTCCGGTGGGAATGCCGGGCCGTGCACTGAACACCCCGCTGGTGCAGGCGCTGGCAGAAGGGACCCGCTTCCCTCCCCGGCACTGTGCCCGCTGCCTGAAGACCTGCGACCCCGCCAAGGTGCCCTACTGCATCACCCACGCGCTCATCGAAGCCGTAAAGGGCAATGTGGAGGAGGGCCTGTTCTTCTGCGGGGCCAACGTGGGCAGGCTGGACCGGATGCGCACGGTACAGGAGCTGATGGATGAACTTGTGACCGAATGGAGGCAAAATCAATGAAGCTTGCCGTTTTATATGCCGGTCAGGGGGCACAGCACCCCGGCATGGGCAAAGAATTTTACGAAGGCTCTCCCGCGTTCCGGGCGGCATTTGACAGTGCAGAGCTGGACTTCGATCTGCACCGCGTCTGCTTTGAGGACCCGGACGGCCTTTTGAATCAGACCGAATACACCCAGCCCTGCATGGTGGCCTTTGCCTGCGGCGTGACCGCAGTTCTGGCCCAGCAGGGCGTGAAACCCGCTTATGTGGCCGGGCTTTCGCTGGGCGAATACTCCGCGCTGGAAGCTGCCGGGGTGTTCACCGCAAAGCAGGCCATCGAGCTGGCCGCTTACCGCGGCAAAGCCATGGCCGAAGCTGCAAAGGGCATTGACTGCGGCATGACCGCCGTGCTGAACCTTGACCGGCAGGCACTTGCAGCCTGCTGTGAGCAGGCTGCACAGCTCGGCTGTGTGCAGATCTGCAACTACAACTGCCCGGGTCAGCTGGTCATCGGCGGCGAGAAAGCCGCTGTGGACAAAGCCGCCGCACTGGCCAAAGAAGCCGGCGCCCGCCGCTGCATCCCGCTCAAGGTGAGCGGCCCGTTCCACACCCGCCTCATGGCCCCCGCCGGGGATGCACTGGCAAAGCGTTTTGCGTCTGAGCCCTTTGGCGAGATGCAGGTGCCGGTGCTGTTCAACTGCCTTGGCCGTGAAAAAGCTGAGCAGGACAGCATCCCCGCCCTGCTCGTGAAGCAGGTGCAGAGCAGCGTTTACATGGAAGATACGCTCCACCGCCTCGGTGAGCTGGGCGTAGACCATATTCTGGAAGTCGGCCCGGGCAGTGCTCTGGCTGGCTTTGTGAAAAAGACCCTGCCCGGCGTGGTCTGCGCTTCGGTGGAGACCCCGGAGCAGCTGAACGCCGCACTGACAGCATGGAAGGAAGAGCTATGAGCGAAGAAACGATCATCCGCACCGCCGTTGTTACTGGCGGAAGCCGGGGCATTGGCCGGGCTGTGTGCATCCAGCTGGCAAAGCAGGGCTGCAATGTCGTGGTGAATTACTGCCACGGCGAAGCTGCAGCTGCCGAGACGGTGGCTCTGTGCAAGGCCGAAAATGCAAATGCCGTGGCTGTGCAGGCCGATGTTTCCACTGCCGAGGGCTGCAAAACGCTCTTTGAACAGGCGGTGAACGCCTTTGGCCGGGTGGATATCCTTGTGAACAACGCGGGCATTACCCGCGATAATCTGATCCTGCGCATGAGCGAAGAGGACTTCGATGCAGTGCTGAACGCAAACCTCAAGGGTGCGTTCCTCTGCTGCAAGGAGGCCGCCCGCCGCATGGTGCGCCAGCGCTGGGGCCGCATCGTGAACCTTTCCAGTGTGGTGGCCCTGCGGGGCAACGCCGGCCAGACCAATTACGCCGCCAGCAAGGCGGGCCTGATCGGCCTGACCAAAAGCCTTGCCCGCGAGCTGGCAAGCCGCAATGTGACCGTGAATGCGGTCGCGCCGGGCTTTATCGAGACCGACATGACCGCCGCCCTGCCGGAAGCCGTCCGTGCCGAAATGGCAAAGGGCATCCCCGCAGGCCGCGCAGGAAAGCCGGAGGATGTGGCAAATGCAGTGGCATTTTTTGCCGCAGAACAAAGCAGCTATCTCACCGGGCAGGTGCTCTGTGCAGACGGCGGCATGGCAATGTAAAAGGAGAAAACTCTCATGGAAAAACGCAGAGTCGTGATCACCGGCCTTGGCACCGTGAACCCGCTGGGCAACAACACCGCCGACAGCTGGGCCGCTGCCAAAGCGGGCAAATGCGGCATCGGCCCCATTGCCCAGTTCGATACCACCGATTTTAAATGCAAGCTGGCAGGCGAGGTGAAGGGCTTTGACCCGGAAACCATCGTGGACAAAAAGGAAGCCCGCAAGATGGCCCGCTTTACCGTTCTGGCCCTTGCTGCCGCCGCTGAAGCAGTTGCAGACAGCGGTCTGGACACCGAAGCGGAAGCCAAACAGATTGGTGTCATCCTTTCCAGCGGCATCGGCGGTCTGCCCACCATTGAGGAGCAGCACACCCGTGGTGAAGAGAAGGGCATGGAAAAGGTAAGCCCCTATTTCGTGCCCATGTCCATTGCCAACATGGCAGCGGCACAGGTGGCCATCCGCTTTGGTCTGAAGGGCATGTGCACCTGCCCGGTGACGGCCTGCGCCGGCGGCACCAATGCCGTAGGCGATGCCTTCCACCGCATCCGTGACGGCTACGAGACTGCCATGGTCTGCGGCGGTGCAGAGAGCTGCATCAGCCCTCTGGGCATCGGCGGCTTTACCAGCATGAAAGCGCTTTCCACCGCGACCGATCCGGATGCAGCCAGCCTGCCCTTTGACGCACGGCGCGGCGGCTTCGTGATGGGCGAAGGCAGCGGTGTGCTGGTGCTGGAAGAGTTGGAACATGCCCGTGCACGCGGTGCGCACATCTACGCCGAGGTGGTGGGCTACGGTGCCAACTGCGATGCCTACCACTTCACCGCCCCCGCTCCCGGCGGCGCAGGTGCCATCGACTGCATGGCGCTGACGCTGGCGGATGCAGGCATCGCACCGGAGCAGGTGGACCACATCAACGCCCACGGCACCGGCACCCACATGAACGATGCCTGCGAGACCGCCGCCATCCATGCAGTGTTCGGCGAACATGCAAAGCAGCTGACTGTGGTGAGCACCAAGAGCATGACCGGCCATCTGCTGGGCGGTGCGGGCGGCATTGAAGCCGTATTTACAGCGCTGGCCCTGCATGACCAGTTTGCGCCGCCCACCATCCACTATGAGCAGCCCGATCCCGAATGTGATCTGGACTATGTGCCGAACACTGGCCGTGCGCAGGCCATGACCTACGCACTGAGCAACAGTCTGGGCTTTGGCGGGCACAACGCCTGCATCGCCCTGCGCAGATGGGAGGGCTGACCCATGGCAGAACCCCGCACCGTGCGTGCAGACGCAAACGCCCTGAACAGTGAGGAGATCGCGGCGCTTCTGCCGCACCGCTATCCCTTTGCCCTTGTGGACCGCATTCTGGACTACGAGCCGGGCCAGTGGGCCATCGGCCGCAAGTGCGTGAGCCGCAATGAGGAATTTTTCTGCGGACATTTTCCCGGCCAGCCGGTGATGCCGGGAGTGCTCATTCTGGAAGCACTGGCCCAGACCGGTGCCGTTGCGGCGCTGAGCCTGCCGGAGAACAAGGGCAAACTGGCCCTCTTCGGCGGCATCAAGAATGCCCGCTTCCGCAAGCAGGTCACCCCCGGCGATGTGCTCACCCTGCACTGTGAACTGGTAGAGCAGCACGGCCCGGTGGGCGTGGGCAAAGCCTCAGCGTGGGTGGACGGCAAGTGCGCCGCCACCGCCGAGCTGACCTTTGTGCTGACCGACCCCAACGCCTAAAAACACCCCTGTGAGTTTAAAAAAGCTCGCAGGGGTGTTTTCCGTTATTTTACCATTGAGAAGTCTCTTTGCTGTAATCAGCTTGCGTGAACCACAGCGGAAGAACCCTCATAAGATACAGAAAAGATTTCTGTATTTTTCTTGACAGTTTTCCCATATTCTGTTTTAATACATCTGATAAAAGGGAGTAAAGGGCAGTGTTCCGGCTTATTCTTCGGGAGACTGCTGCATGGCAGCGTCATCACGGCAGAAATGCCCGATGTCATGTGTTCGCTTGAGACTTTTGTCACAGACAAGGTGCTGTGGCAGGAGTCTCTTTTTCTTGTCACCGTACCGGAGCACAATAGGAGGCAAGAAAACTATGAACTTTCTGAACACATTCGCAAGTCTGTTTTCCAATTTTGGAAACCTGACTTGGCAGATGGTGGTGATGTGGGGCATTGGTGCATTGCTCATCTACCTTGCCATCGCCAAAAAAATGGAGCCGAGCCTGCTTTTACCCATGGGCTTTGGTGCCATTCTGGTCAATCTGCCGCTGTCCGGTGCCATCACGCAGGGCGATACCGTAGGCCCCATTTCTGCCCTGTTTGAAGCAGGCATGTCCAACGAGCTGTTTCCCCTGCTGCTTTTCATCGGCATTGGTGCTATGATCGACTTTGGCCCCCTGCTGGAAAAACCGTGGCTCATGCTCTTTGGTGCCGCAGCGCAGTTTGGTATTTTCTTCACCCTGTTTCTGGCAGGCTTCTTCTTTGATTTGAAGGATGCTGCTTCCATCGCTGTCATTGGTGCAGCGGACGGTCCCACCGCCATTTTTGTAGCTAACACCCTCAACTCCCAGTACCTTGGTGCCATCATGGTGGCAGCGTACAGTTACATGGCTCTGGTGCCCATCGTGCAGCCGCCGGTCATTAAACTGCTGACCACCCAGAAGGACCGCCGCATCCGGATGCCCTATGAAAAGGGCAATGTCAGCCAGCTGACGAAGATTCTGTTCCCCATTGTTGTAACCATCATTGCCGGTATGGTAGCTCCTGCCAGCGTAGCTCTAGTTGGTTTTCTGATGTTCGGCAACCTGCTGCGGGAGTGCGGCGTACTGAACGCCCTCAGCGAAACCGCGCAGAATGTGCTGGCAAACCTCATCACCATCGTGCTGGGCCTGACCGTGGCCGGGCAGATGACCGCTGACAAGTTTGTCCGGCCCGATACCCTGCTCATCCTTGCACTGGGTCTGGTAGCCTTCGTTTTTGATACCGCAGGCGGCGTGCTGTTTGCAAAGCTGCTGAACCTGTTCCTGCCCGAAGGCAAAAAACTGAACCCGATGATCGGTGCAGCCGGCATCTCCGCCTTCCCCATGAGCGGCCGTGTGGTCAACAAGATGGGATTGGAAGAAGATAACCAGAATTTCCTGCTGATGTACTCCATCAGCGTCAACGTTTCGGGGCAGATCGCATCCGTCATTGCAGGCGGCCTAATTCTGACCCTGATGGCTTAACGGAGGTACACTTATGCTTCATCTTTCTTCGTGGATGACCACCCTGCCCATGATGCTCATCGGCATGGTCGGCATTCTTCTCGTCATTGGTATCATTGTCCTGGCTGTGATGCTGCTCAACCGGCTGACAAGTCGGAAATAATTCATCCCATCAAGTAGAAGCGAATTTACGACGAAATATCGCTATAAACATGATGCACAGGCCTTCTAAAACTGTGATTTTGTGACAACTTGGTGTCACTTCAATAAAGAACCCGCTTTCACTTCAATTTGATGTTGAAAGCGGGTTCTTTTCGCTTTTATGCGTGTTTGATGGCGGTTTCAAAAAGATTGACTGCTGCGCCCTCTTGCGTGTCGGTGTTGTAGGTACCACGCTTTTTCACTTCCGAAAAGATGTCAGAATACAAAAAACCCCGAAGAGCTTTTTGCGGTTCTCCGGGGGTTGGTTCTATGCGCCGGTGTTCCTCACACCGATGCACAAACATTATTCGATTTCAATGAGATTGGGATTCGCAGGCAGAGCCTTCTGCTGCTGCGGTGCGGGCAGTACGATGTGCAGGATGCCATCCTCGAACTTTGCGTGGATGTCCTCCTTCTTCACGGCATCACCCACATAGAAGCTGCGGGCACAGGTACCGGAGAAGGTCTCACGGCGCAGATAACGGCCATTGTTGTCCTTCTCGTCATTGGAGTGGTTGCGGACGGCCTGAATGGTCAGGTAGCCGTCGCTCAGCTCCATCTGAACGTCTTCCTTCTTGCAGCCGGGCAGGTCAACAGCCACATCATAGTTGCCATCGGCGGTCTGCTTCACATCGGTTTTCATCATGTTTGCGCCGCGCTTGCCGAAGGTCTCACGCTCTTCACGATTCATTGCACGCTCCAGCGCACCGTCGTTCCAGAACGGATCAAAGAAATCATCGAACAGATTTTCATGGAAAACAGCAGGCATAAACATAAAACAACCCTCCAATCCCGGCGTTCGGGTCGGGCATAAAATCAAGATCGTGCATCAGAAGCGGAGTCTTCCCGGGAGCCTTGCGGTTCCCTCATGCCCCTTTCTCCTGAGCACGCCACTGTTATAGCACTGTTTATTAGCAGTGTCAATAGTAGAGCGCTAAAATTCATAAAAGAATAATACTTTTATAATATTTCATGCAATTCTCGGCAAAATCGTTTGCACTGGATTCAATTTTTTCTTCTCCAATCGTAGTCTTTCGCTGTGACAGAACGGATGCAAGCCGTTTCTTCAGAACCAGGCGATCCATTGCCCGCGTAAACAATGCAGTTATCAAAAAGCCTCTCTGTCCTTGCAGCGTCTTGCGTTCTGCCGGTCCACCCGCTATAATAATGTGGAAACCGAGATGAAAAGAGCGTGATATTGTGGAAGAGACCGAGATCAGTCATTTTCTCCACATTCTGGTCCGAATGGGCGAAGCTTTACAAAACAGCGGCGCAGAAGTATTCCGCGTTGAGGACACTTTGAACCGGATCGCAATCGCCTATGGGGCAGAAGATGTGAATGTATTCGTGATCACATCCAGCATCGTGGTCACGCTTACCATGCCCTCGCTGCCGCCGCAGACCGAGACCCGCCGCCTGCGTCACGCTGCCAGCAATGACCTGCTGACATTGGAAAAGCTCAATGCGCTCAGCCGCCGTATCTGCACAGCGCCTCCTTCCATAGAAGAGTTTCAGCGCCAGCTGAATGCCATTCTGGCACAGCATCCGGACCCAAGACTGCATCTTGCCGGCAGTGTGTTGGCTGCTTCCAGTTTTGCCATCTTCTTTGGTGGAAATCTCTGGGACGGCCTGCTGGCCGGCGGCATTGCCGTTCTGATTTGCTGGATGGAGCGCTATCTCTCGCCTTTTTGTATGAATGGTGTAGAATTTCAGTTTATAGCATCATTTCTCAGCGGTGTCTCCACTCTGCTGCTCTGCCGCTTTGGGATGCAGTTTCATGCTGATAAAGTTCTGATTGGTATCATCATGCTGTTGATTCCCGGCATCATGCTGACAAATTCCATCCGGGACATCTTACTTGGGGACATTATTTCCGGCTCTCTTCGGCTGGTGGAAGCCATTCTGATGGCCGCCACCCTTGCCCTCGGCATGATGGCCGCCATCTGGTTGATGGGAGGAATTTCCGCATGATACAGGTTTTTTCGCAGTTGCTCAGTGCTGCCCTTGGTTCGGTCGGTTTCGGACTGATCTTCAATCTGAACCGGCGCTACTTACCCGCCGCCGGTGTAGGCGGACTTCTGGCATGGCTGGCTTATCTTCTTGCCGCCAACACCCTGCACAGCGTCTTTCTTGCCAATCTGTTGGCCGGTTTCTGTGCCGCTCTGTATGCCGAAATTCTTGCCCGATGCTGCAATGCACCCTCTACGCCTTTCTTCATCACCGCTGCCATTCCCCTCATTCCCGGAAGCACCCTCTACTACTGCATGAACGCAGTCGTCTCCAATGATTTGTCTGCTGCAGAGCATTTCGGAGAGCAGACCTTTCTGGCCGCTCTTGGAATTGCCGGCGGTATGGCAATCGCATGGTGTCTGGCCGATTTGAGCCGGAAGCTGCACGCACTTGCAATCCGTTCTTCGGGAAAGTAGCGATCTTCCACATTGAAGAATGCCGCTGATGATCGGGTCGTTTGAGCTGCTGCTCTGAAATACGGAAAAAGGCCGCCCGGCATCGCAGCAGGGCAGCCTTTACAATTACAAGGATGTGTCTCTATGAAACTACTCAAACAATTCATTCAGCAGGAAACGGTCCTCACCGCAGCCGCTGTGCTGGCCGTTGTCTCCGCCTTCTTTGTTCTGCCGGATGCGCAGTATCTCGGCTACATCGACCTGCGCACGCTGGCGATTTTGTTTTCCCTGATGACGGTCATGGCCGGGCTGCGGCGGCAGGGCTTTTTTGATGGACTGGGCCGGGCATTGCTGTCCCGTACCCACAGCACCTTTCAGCTGACGCTGGTACTGGTCGGGCTGTGCTTTTTCGGAAGCATGTTCATCACCAACGATGTTTCCCTGCTGACCTTCGTTCCCTTTACGTTCGTGGTTCTGAGCCGTCTGGGAGCGGATGTCCGCCGCTCCCTTCTGATCCCGGTGGTCTGTATGCAGACCATTGCGGCAAACCTTGGCAGTATGCTGACCCCCATCGGCAACCCGCAGAACCTCTATCTTTACGGAAAAAGCGGCATGAGCATCGGGGGATTTGTTCTTCTTATGCTGCCCTACACCCTGGTCTCTCTGCTCCTGCTGCTGGCTTGGGCAGCGCTGGTCTGCCAGAAAGCCTCTGCCGCCCTCTCCGTGGACGAGCTTGTTTCTTCTTCTGCATCTCAGGGAGATCAGAAGATCATCCTGCTGTATCTGGTTCTGTTTGCCGTCTGCCTGCTGTCCGTGATCCGGGTACTGCCCTATGGCATTGCCTTTGCCGCTGTACTCGTCTGCGTTCTTTTTGCAGACCCGCGCACCTTACGGGCAGTGGACTATTCCCTGCTTTTGACCTTTGTGGCTTTTTTCATCTTCATTGGCAATCTGGGGCGCATTCCGGCCTTTTCCGGCTGGCTGCAGGAGTTTCTGACCGGCCGGGAAGTTCTTGTGGCGGTTCTTGCTTCGCAGGTCACCAGTAATGTTCCCGCCGCCCTGCTGCTGTCCGGGTTCACGGCAGAGACACAAGCCCTCATCATCGGCACCAATCTGGGAGGTCTTGGCACTTTGATCGCATCCATGGCCAGTCTTATTTCCTACCGACAGATTGCACGGGAGCTGCCACAGGGGAAGAAGCAGTATTTTGGGCTGTTCACCCTGTCCAACCTGATCTTCCTTGCGATCCTGCTGGGTGTGTGGTTTTTGCTCCGCTGAGCGTGGCAGAGGACTTATGGTTTTTCTATAAAGCTAAAAAGGGGAGTTCTGTCACGGACGAAGGTCCAGGCAGAACTCCCTTTGGTTTTATCGTATGCACCAGCGGATAAACAGTTTCGTTTCTTCTTTCTTCATTGCGCCGCCTCTCCTCACACCGTCCCGTTTGCTTTGGTCGGCTCCGGGTACTTAATCAGGTCATACAGCTTGCCATATGTGCCAAGATCATGCGTCCCGGCATACTTCATTGTCTGTCTCCAAATCCGATCTTCACGATCTGCATTTTCATCCCGTTGTCCCCGACCTTGGCGAGGAACCGGAAAAAGCCGCTGACGGAAGGGTCTTTCAGGTCGTTGTACCCCAGCATATAGCCGCGGCTGGACACTTGCAAACGGCTGTCCCATGGGGAAAGCTCGCTTTTCGCATCCGAAACTGCGAAATATGCTCCCACATCCTTGATTTTCGCCGTCCTGAGCCACGTTTTGGCGATCATCTTCACCGCCGTCCGGTTGGCAGCATCAAAGACCAGCACTCCGCCGGGGAAAGCGTCCGCCATCCCCTGCACCAGTTCCCGAACCTGCTGGGTCAGGAAGTAATAGAACACCCCGGAGGCAAAGAATACCGCCCCGCCGGAGGCATCGATCTTGTCAAACCATGCGGGGTCTTTCAGGTCGCAGGGGATGTTTTGCTCCCGCTCCCCGGCGGGCAGAAGCTGCTGCCGCAAGGCGATCACATCCGGGAAGTCCAGATTGTAAATTTTACAGCTGCCGTTGTCGCAGGCTCTGCCGGTGTTGTCCAGCCCACAGCCCAGATTGACCACTGCCGCACAGGGGTGGTTTTTCAGGTACGCCCGCACCTCAAAGGCAAGGTCATTCTGCCGCATGGCGACCTCCAGCGCACCGAACCGCTGCATCAGGCTGCGGGAGTTTTTCTCTGCCTGCGAAAAATCGTAGTCGATCTGGTCGATCAGATGCACCGCTGTTTCGTCCCGGTAAAGGTTCGGATACAGCTCTGTGCACAGCTTCCGGGAATACAACGGGAGGATCAGCGTCTCCTGCACGGTGTTTTTCTCGATTTTGTATTTCATAGGTTCCTCCCTGTTCTCCTTATTCTGCTTTCCGGCAGGCAAACCATGCCATGCTCTTCACTGTTCCAAGTGTTACGGTTGCGTACCGTTTCTCCAGCCGTTTTTTCAAGCTGAAGGCCGTCTCGTAGGGCGGCGTGAAGAACCCCGTCCCTTCATAAATGTGCCGGACAAACCAGTCCGTCCGCCTCTGCTCGCCCTTCACATAGAAGCAGCCGCAGAAAGTCCCGCCGGGCCTCAAGACCCGGAACACCTCCCGATAAGCGGACTCCTTGTCCGGGAACGCGTGAAAGCCGTTCAGCGACAACACAATATCAAAGACACCGTCCGCATACGGAAGTGCACCCACATCCCCCTGCCGGAAGGTCACATTTTTCAGGTGCAGGCGGTCTGCCTTTTCCTGCGCCTGTCCCATCATATCTGCCGAGTAATCCAGACAGGTGATGTCCGCTTTTGGCAGCGTCTTGTAAAGCGGCATGGTCAGAATGCCGGTGCCCACCGGCACCTCCAGCAGCTTGCCGGAAAAATGCTTCGGGATGCCGGACAGTGCCTTTTCCAGATAGGCATCATTTTCTGCCTTGTTCATGTCCCACACCAGACGGCACACCGCTTTCCCGCTCAGGGTGGAGCAGGTGATCATACCGTCATAAAAATTGTTGCCGCCTGTCAGCCGATAGGCACTGCGGATTGCTTCTTTTCGTTCCATGCTCCGTCCTCCTTACACTATTTCACCGCTTTTGCGCCGTAACACAAAGCCAGCCCTTTTTATTTTTGTGGCTCTGGATCTGACAGAATCCTGCTTGTTCCAGATACTCTTTCAGTGCAGTATCCGTATAGATGGTCATGCCATCGATGATCTGCGTCCATTTGTCGTCTTTTGTCGTTTCGCCGTTTGCTTCGTTACAGATGAAAAAGACCCCGCCGGGCTTCAGCACTCGATAAACCTCTCCGAAATTCTGTGCAAGCTCCGGCCAGAAGTAGACCGTTTCAAAGGCGGTCACCACATCAAACTGCTCCGCTTCAAACGGCAGCTCTACCACACTTGCCTGTTGCACAGTACACCGTCCTGCCGCAATGGCTCTGGCATTGACCTTTCGCGCTTTTTCCACGCTGACGGCTGAGTAGTCGATGCCCTGCACCTTGCCGTTGGGGCACAGTTTCAACAGCGTTTTAATGTTCGCTCCACCGCCGCAGCCGCAGTCCAGCACCATGGCATCCGGGGCAGGCTGTAAAAAACTCAGCCCCCATTCTGCCATTGCGCTGTGTCCAAAGTTCATCATAGCAACCATGATCTTCCCGCCAAGGCCTACGGGCTTTCGGGTATTTTCAAAAAAGGACATAACGCCACCCTCTTTCTGTTTACCGTTCACAATGCAATGCTTTTTACCAGATGCGCCCACTGCACCAGATGACAGGCCAGCAATTCCTCGTGCTGCAAGTTAGACAACGCTAACTTTTCATTCTATAAAAAGCCGCTTCTCAGCGGTCCTTCTGCCAAAATAATACGCCCTGCTGTTGCCTCTGTCAAGAAGTTTAGTCATTTTCGGAGATTCCGAAAAAAATTTCGCCTTCGATGGCTCCAACCGTCACCCCAGTGCTACGTCCAGCACCATCATCACGCTGAAGCCCACCGCAAAAAACACCGTGCCAACGTTGGAGTGCTGCCCCTGCGACATTTCCGGGATCAGTTCCTCCACCACCACATACAGCATGGCTCCGGCGGCAAAGCTGAGCAGATAGGGCAACGCGGGCACCACGATGCCTGCCGCCAGAATCGTCAGCACTGCCCCGATGGGCTCTACGATGCCGGACAGCATGCCGCCCCAGAATGCCCGGCCTTTTTTCATTCCTTCTGCCCGCAGGGGCATGGAGATGATGGCACCCTCCGGGAAGTTCTGGATGGCAATGCCAAGGGAAAGTGCCAGCGCCCCGGCGGCGGTGATCTGAGCCGTTCCGGCAAGGTATCCGGCATAGACTACGCCCACTGCCATACCCTCCGGGATGTTGTGCAGCGTCACCGCCAGAACCATCATGGTGGTGCGCTGGAGCTGGCTTTTTGGCCCTTCGGCCTGCAAGCTGTTCTGGTGCAGATGCGGGATGAGATGGTCCAGCAGCAGCAAAAACAGAATGCCCAGCCAGAAACCCACCGCCGCCGGGAAAAATGCCAGCCTGCCCAGATCTGCAGCCTGCTCCATAGCCGGGATCAGCAAGCTCCATACCGATGCCGCCACCATGACTCCAGCGGCAAAGCCGGTGAGGGCGCGCTGGATGCCGTCGCTCAGGGACTTTTTCAAAAAGAACACACAGCCCGCCCCAAGGCTTGTGCCCAGAAAGGGGATCAATATCCCCCAGAATGCGTCTTGTATCATGTAGTACCTCCCGTGGTTAAGCACAACTAACCATGCAAGCAGTATACTGCGCTCCGGCAAAAAGGTCAAGGGCTTTGCGGTATAGAGGATGCAGATCGTTTCCTGCATCGAAAAATTCACCTCTGCAAACTTTCCGGTTTCTACTTGACAACGCCCGGTGGGAGTGCTATTTTTACATCGAAAATTTGTTTCGCCTAACCATCTGAGGGGTTTTTCCCTTGTATTTTTGCGCCAGTTGTTAGGCAAAGCTAACTATTTTTTTCAAAACTGAGATAGAGGTGTGTTACCATGAGATTGAAAAAAGTATTTGCAGGTGCACTTGCGGCCGCTATGCTGGTATGCGCTGTGGCAGTCCCGGCCTTCGCTGCGGAAGAGGTGGAACAGGAAAACTGCCTGACCTCCAGCTATGTCCAGATGAACATCCCCTACGCCGACTTCTACAAGGCTGCCGGTGTGGACAACGCATCTGAGATCGACGCTGTGACCAGCGCCACCAGGAACAAGACCCGTGCAGGCAACCTTGCCGCCGGTTCCTACCACGTCAACGCGGACGGCTCCGACATCACCGGCGTTTCCTTCCCGGTCAAGGTGCTGACCCCGTGGGCGCTGAAGAATGCAAAACAGGTCACCGATGCCGACAGCTACGACATTACCGTTACCCTGAAGGGCAAGGAATCCACCACCACCTACACCGGCGCAGATGCCTTGTTTGAGAACGAGAGCTACGCTTACTACAAGCTCAGTGAGACCCCTGCCTACTACATCACCGCATGGTATAACCTGCTGAGCGGCAAGTGGGAGTTTGGCAAGGTCCACGCCACCGAGACCACCGTAGAGGGCACCACTGTGGAGCTGAATACCAACGGTCACCGCGCCACCTACGAGATGAAAATCTCCGGTTTTGATCTGGACTACAAGGCCAACAAGGTCTACGGCGTAGTTCTGACCACCGCCGATGGCAGTGAGTACGGCCTGCAACATGTGGCCAACATCTGGCATGGTACCAAGCTGGGTTTCAATGCCGATGATCCTTACTTTGCATCCATCATCGGCAAAACGATTACTCAGATCACCTTCTACGCCGCCGACGACGTGTATGTCCTGCCGGTCAATGTGGCGCTGTGAATACACGGGAAACTGCCTAATTTATTGTAAAACATAACACAAAACGGCAAGGTCTCCTGAATGCAGGCGGCTTTGCCCTTTTTTATTGCAGATGGAGCCCAATCGCAGGGTCAACAGTTTTTAAGTCTGCAATACGGAATCAATATTGCCAGCATTACTCTGCGAATCATAAAAGGATCCATCCAACAACGTTTTGGCGATGCTGGCAGGCTCCACGCCCAGTGCGTGGGCTGCTTCCGCCACGGTTGTCGAGGACTCGTTCAGCACAATGACATGGTCTCCCAGGCCTTTTTCTTCCAGGTCTGCTTTTGCTTTTTCAAAGGACATTTTCCCACTTCTCCGCTCTTATTCGGTAATGGCCCAGACCCGTGCGGGCAGACCAGTTGCACCTTCAATGCGGGGATAAGAAACGATGACCACCGCACCGGCAGGCTGCACTTTATCCAGATTTGCAAGCACCTCCACCTGCAGCTTGTCGTTGTCCAGAACATAGCGCTCGCAGGCAAGGTCGCCCTTTTCCTCCGCCACCGCAGAGGAATCGGTATCCAGCGTTTCGTGGCCGTTGGCGGCGGCATTGCGCACCTTGTAGATATACTCCAATGCTTCCAGCGACCAGCCGGGAGCATTTTCTTTGCCCTCTGCGTCGATGCCGGACAGTGCATCCATATCCGGCCATTTCTTATACCAGTCGCTGCGCAGAGCCACCAGCGCACCATCCGGGATAGGACCGTACTTTGCTTCATAGGCCTTGATGTCCTCCACCGTCACAGCGTAGCGGGGGTCTTTCTTGGCCTGCTGGGAAATATCAATGACCACCAGCGGGAAAATCAGGTCGTTCACATCATACTTTTCGGACAGCGCTTTGCCCTTGATGAAGTGCCCCGGGAAGTCGATATGGGTACCGAACTGTCCGGGGAATTTGAAGGTCTGGATCAGGCATTCCAGTTCCGGCTTGCCCCAGTCCCACACGGTCTTTGCCAGCTCCACAGAGCCTTCCGGGATGCCGGACCAGTAGGGGCTTTCGTTGTTCAGCGAGTGAGAAAGTTCCACCCAGCGATATTTTTTAGCGTCCTTCAGTGCGTTCCACAGTTTATAATCAGCCATTGTCGGTTCTCCTTTTATTGTGATGATGTATGTTCGGGCACTTCTCCCAGACAACGGCATCTTCCTGTTTTTCTCAGTCTGTCTGCCGGGAATTTGTCTGGGAGCAGCGCATTCGCCCGGGCAGTCTGTGCCGGGCATCTGTTGTATGTTTCATCTGTCTGTGCTCCCTTCCTTGTGTTGGGGATAGTATAAACCCATTTTCGCACCATGTCAATAGGTTTATGCTATCAAAAACTTCCCCGGCAAACGACAGGTCAGCAAACCGTTCACCCTTGCAATAACGTTTCGTCATCCCCTTTCCCTTTTATCGTAGCTCTTCCAGCAGAGCGGTGCAACCCTCCAGCACATCCTGCCATGGCAAACAAACAAGATCTTCTTCATCTTACTCTCCCAGCACCTCGCCCAGTGCCAGAACAGCGTTGCGGACGCACTCCGGGCACGGGCACAGCGGTGCGCCGTTCTCTATTCCCTTCAGATCCTTGCAGATGGTAGCACCGCACTTTTCCTGAAAGTTTTGCAGCAGTTCCTTAGAAATGCGGGGTGTGCCCTTGCCGTCGGTGACGATGCCCGCCACCATCACAGCGCCGATCAGTGCGCCGCAGGTGCTCTCCATGCAGCCCATGCCGGCGGCATAGCCTGCGCCCAGCTTCATCAGGGTGTCGGCATCCACCGGAAGCTTGTCCTCAAATGCCTTCAGCACCGCCTGTGCACAGTTGCACTGTCCAGTAGCTTTCCATGCGGCAGCCTGTGCCGCCCGTTCTTCGATGTTCATTTTACAGTCCTCTTTCTTTGATGAATCGTAGTTTATTTGACATTATCATAAAATTCCTGTAACACTGTTGCCAATTCCTCCGGAGATTCTATGTTTGCTTCATGACCTGCTTTCAGAAGTTCATGGAAGTGGGAATCACTCAAATAACTGGCAAGTTCCTTTGAGGCTTTTTTGTTTGCGTTGTCCTTTTCCCCACAAACGATCAATGCCGGACAGGACACCTTACATAATGAATCCCTGAAATCCAATTCCGTCATCGTACCGCACAAGCTGATCACATCTGCTTTTTTGAAGCCAAATTGCTTGAACATTGTATTCGGCATAAAGCGAAACAGCATATTCTGGAACTTCAATAGCTTTTCAGGCATTTTATATTGTGCTGCAATTAGCACCAGTGCCTTTACTTTATTCGGATGGTCTATCGCATAATTAAGTGCCAGAACAGCACCCAAGGAAAGCCCGCACAAGACGATTTCATCATGTTCCTTATCACACTCTCCTGAGAATGCAGCATACAGTTCCCCATAAGTGGCCGCTTTGTCCTCCAGCATCTCTGCCAAACTCAAGCAGACGCTGCTGTCCGAGACCTTCGTTTCTTTTATTACTCTGTCCCAACTGTCTGGTTTTTGTCCCAACCCATGTAAGTACAAAAACTTCATCTAATTTCCGCTCTCCTTCACACGTCCTGCTGCTTCCTTTCCAGTGCTTCAAAGTGATACCGGGGCTTGCCTTTGCTCTTTTTGCCGTACTCGATGGCTTCTTTGGGGCAGTGGCAGATGCACGCCATGCAGTGGGTGCAGTTTTTGCCCCAGACCGGCTTGCCGTTTTCCAGCCGGATATTGTTCAGAGGGCACCGCTCCACGCACTTGCCGCAGCCGATGCAGGCATCCGTTGCCCGGAAGGCCTCCGCTTTTGCAAAGAAGCGATAGAACACCGGGTTCACCGGGCCGCTCATAAAGCGGTCGTAGAGGTTCTCTCTCGGCGGAGGAAATTCCTGCCCGGCCTTGAGCTGCGCCAGCGCCTTCTGAAGCGCAGGCTCTGCCTGCTCCACGATGCTCCGTGCCTGCTCCTTTTGGGGTGCATTGAACATGGCAATGTAGTTTTCCGGCATGATGATCTGGGCTGTGCCCATATACTGCAGCTGCTTTTGCACTGCAAGCTGCCGGTTATAGCCTGCCGCATTGCCAATTTCGCTGCCGCAATCCATCACAAACCAGATACGCTCTGCCCCGGTCAGCTCGGTCTTGCCCAGCCACTCCGACACCACCCGGGGGATACGCCATGCGTAGGTAGGCGTGACCAGCACCACGTCACGCCCGGTCTGCACCGGGGCGGTATTCCCTGCCTTGATGCAGGCGTTCAGGTCGTAAAGCGGCATCTCCAACCCTTCGGCAATACGCCGTGCCAGATACCGGCTGTTGCCGGTTCCCGTAAAATAAAGTACCATGGCTGCCCCCTCATTTTGTGTTTTTCAGTTACCTGTCTGCCCGGCAGACTGGAACTTGTCGGGGCGAGGCCCCTCCATCTTGCTGCCGCAAGACCATTCGGTCGCTTGAAAGCCCCACTGGGGCTTTCATTGTTCTGCTTCGCTCCACAAACGCGAACTTGTCGGGGCGAGGCCCCTCCATCTTGCTGCCGCAAGACCATTCGGTCGCTTGAAAGCCCCACTGGGGCTTTCATTGTTCTGCTTCGCTCCACAAACGCGAACTTGTCGGGGCGAGGCCCCTCCATCTTGCTGCCGCAAGACCGTTCGGTCACTTAAAAGCCCCACTGGGGCTTTCATTGTTCCGCTTCGCTCCACAAACGCGAATTGTTTACTTCTTCGTCTTAGGCGCAATAAGCAACATGACTGTCACAAGAATATATAAACCATACAGTAACCAAGTAATGGTATTGTTCCAAGGAAAACTCATTTCTGGATGGTTCAATGCAAACACTATAAATGCAATAGCTATAATCAGCATTATTAAACCGAGAATCCTTGATATACGCTTTTTCATGCAAAGCACTTCCTTGTCAAACTGGAATTGTTAATCTTGAACTGGTCCTATAATGCCAAATGCTATTGCATCAATAAAAAGCACGAACGCTATCACACAAACAATTAAAATAGTTGCAATGACTTTAATAACAAGTTGTTGATTTTGTCTTAAATTACTCTTACTAACAATCCTTAAGACAAAAATCAAAGCAACGAGGATGATAAAAGAAATAATATTATAAAGAACCACTGTTTTCATCTATGTGTCCTTCTTTTTTATATCAATTCCGAGTTGCCGCTCTCCGTATGCCATAGTCTCCGCACGCAAAAAGCCCTTTGCGGCAAGGTGTGTGCTTACACCTCACCCGCAAACTTCATGCCCCAGCTCATGCGGGTGTCGTACATCAGGCGGGTCAAGGCAAGGCTATCCTGCGGGGTGTAGCGGTCGCTGCCGGTACGTCCCAGCTTGACGCAACGGCTTGCTTCCCGGATCTCATACTCAAAGCCGTTGATGTCCACCGGGCAGCGGATGACCTCCGGCTCTTTGCCCTCCACTTCCAGCGTCATGGTCTCGGCGTGCTGGAAATCCGGCAGGAAAATACTGCCCTTGGTACCAACGATACGGGCATTGCGCTCCAGCTCCTGCCCGATGGTCTGGACAGACTCCGCCTTGCAGCCGCCGGGGTAGGTCAGCACAAGGCGGCTGTAATCGTCGGTGCCGTACTCGTTGATGTGGACCTCTTTGGTCTCCACCTTCTCCGGGTCCTGTCCGGTGAGGATGCGCAGAAAGCCCAGATTGTAGATGCCGATATCCAGCAGCGCACCGCCGCCCAGACCGGAATCAAACTTGCGGTCCTTCCGGGCACCGGAGGCAACAAAGCCGTACTGACAGGTGATCTGCTTCAGCTCCCCGATGGTGCCCGCCGTAAGGATCTCGCGCAGGCGGTCGTACAGCGGCAGCAGCCAGATCCAGAATGCCTCCATGAGAAAGCGGTGCTTTTCCTCCGCCAGACGGTACAACTCCCGTGCCTGCTCCGGGCTGATGGTAAAGGGCTTTTCGCACAAAACATGCTTGCCCTGCTCCAGACAGAGCTTGCAGTTTTCGTAGTGCAGGGTGTTGGGGGTGGCAACGTAGATAGCCTCCACCTCCGGGTCAGCGGCAAGGGCTTCGTAGGAGTCATAGCAGCGGGGAATGCCGTACTGCTGTGCAAACGCCTGTGCGCTTTCCAGATGCCGTGAGCCCACGGCAACAAGCTGCTCCCCCTCTGCTCCCATCTGTTCCACCGTAGATGCAAACTTTTTGGCAATGGTGCCGGTCGCTAAAATTCCCCACTTCATAACGGTACCTCCCGGTTTATTACTTTGGATTCGTTGCGTTCAGTATACCATGGTTTTCCCCTGCGGAAAAGATAGTGAAAAACAAAAATGCCCCCAGAGGGCTTGTTCCAACTCTCCGGGTACAGATTCTATGCACCGGTATCTTTCATCTTGTTCCAAACATTCTCATCCATTATAATAGAGATAGAAAGAAGGTGCCAACATGAAACATCGCATTGTGACGGCTGCGCAGATGAAGGAAATTGAACGGGCCGGGGATGCCCACGGTCTGTCCTACCTGCAAATGATGGAAAACGCCGGGCTGGCTACTTACGCTGAGCTGCAAAAGCAGTTTCCGCATCCCGGCAGGCTGCTGGTGGTCTGCGGAAAGGGCAACAACGGCGGCGATGGGTTTGTGATTGCCCGCGCCGCCGCAAAAGACGGCTGGAGCGTGACCGTTTTTCTGGCCGAGGGCGAGCCGAAAACCGCTGATGCCATCCGCAACTTTGAGCGTCTGCACTCCCTGCCAGTGCACATCTGCGCCGACGGTTCCGTACTGGAAACCCAGCGCTTTGATGCTGCTGTGGATGCCCTCTACGGCACCGGGTTCCATGGTGAACTGCGGCTTTCCGGCCTTGCTGCCTGCGGGCTGATGCGCCGTCTGCACAAGAGCGGTGCCTTTGTGCTGGCCGTAGACCTGCCCAGCGGCATCAATACGGATACCGGCGAGGTTGCCGAGGGCGCTGCCCATGCGGATTTGACCGTAACCTTCGACAGCTATAAGCCTTTGCATATGGCAGAAGCTTCTGCGCCGCTGTGCGGAAGAATCGTCTGTGCCGACATTGGCATCCGGGATGAATGGCACCCGGAGTTTTGACGAGGGCTTGCCGCTGCGGAAAAGCACCTGCGCACAAAAGAGCCGCCGCCCAGAGAGACTGCATTGCGCAGGGCATCCTCAAAGCTGGTGCTTTCCAGAAAGGCGATCATCCCTCTGGCTGCACGCCAAAACAGGCCCCTGCAAGCGTTTAACCACTGGCAGGAGCCCGTTTATTTCTTAAAGCTTCGTCATCCACAGACCATGCAGGTTGCAGTAGGCGTAGACCGCCACCGGCTTTTCGCCGCCCAGCTCAAACACCGCCTTGGGTGCCTGACCGGGGACGAGGTAGCGGAGCTGTCCGCCGTTTTCCGTCTCCACAAAGAGCCACTGGATGTGGTGCACATCCACCATGGGGTGCTCCACCGCACCCACCGTAACCGTGAGGGTGCTGCCAGAAAGCTCTGCCACCGGCAGATGCTTTTCGCCGCTGGCTTCCACCGTGTTGGGGAGCAGCTCCTTCATCTTTTCGCCGCAGCAGACCAGCGGAATGCCTGCGTTGTGGATGGTGGTGACCAGGTTGCCACAGTGCTCACAGATATAAAACTTTGCCTTCATATTCAAATCCTCCATCGGAATGTTGTTGGTGTTTCTTGTGGCTATATGATAACATTTCCTAGTTAGATTTTCTGTGACTGGGTCACGCAAGCAGCCTAGTGCTGTGGAGATGCCCTCAGCTTCCCATGGCGAGGAGCACCAGCACGACCACCACCGCAATGGCGATGAGACAGCCGCAGCCGCTGCCGTCTCCCCCGCCACCGCCGCCATTGTTGTGGCTGCCGCCGCCACCGCCGCCGGACGAACCGCCGAAGTTGCGGTTGAAAGCCGTCATGTATTGGGCATAGCCCGTGTCGCCCTTGCCGAAATAGCCGTAATCACCGTTTGCCATGGTGTTTTCCTCCGTCCGAAGTGTGTTTTGCTTCTCCTGAGGTCATTTTACTGAAAGAGCTGTCCCATAAACATCTCTTTCAGCATTTCTTGTCATCTCATTCTTCCCCGATGCCCAGATACGCATCAATGTCCATGATACCCTCCCCGCTGACCTCCACCAGATCTTCAAAGGGCACCACGGTGTCGCCCACCTGCAGGGTGCGGAACACCGGATCGATGCGGTCTGCTTTTCCGGTCAGGGTGATGTAGTTGCCCACTGCCGGAACCTCCGGGTGGGCGGTATCCTCCTTGAAGTACCGCACCGTGATGGTCATGCCCTTGGTAACCTGCATCAGCCGATCGGACAGAGCCGACATTTCTTCCTCGGTCAAAATGCGCTTGGTCACACGCTCGGTGCGCTGCTTTTCTGCGACAAGCTGCTCGTCATAGCCCCGCAGCGGAGAAAAGGGCGAGAAGATTTTGGCACGGTTCTGAAGGGTCATGCGGGGGTGCTTGCGGAGGGATTCTTCGGTCTGGGGGCGTTCCATCTCCAGGATGTCCCCGTACTTTTGGGCGGTCTCCCGCCCGATCTTGCTATTTTTGTAGTTTTCCATCTGAACCTCCCGCCGAACCTCCTGCACTGTGCCCGCCGATTTGTGCGTTGCGCTGGCGCATGGTAGCACCCTCTTCGTAGCTGCTGGCTTTCAGCACGGCGTTTTTGCCGTACTTGTTCTTGATACCCAGCATGGCTTGCTGGAGTTTTTTCTCCTTTTCCAGCTTCTTGGTGTCGGTAAAAAAGTCCACCTGATAGATGCCCTCGTCCGGCGTGACCTTGTTGGCATTGATGGTAATGCGCCGCACCGTCAGCGCCGGGTCGGTGATGCGCTCAAACAGCTTTGCGCTTTCGTTGATGAGGGTGCTGCCCAGATTGGTGGGCGCATCAAACCGAACAGTGCCGTGAGCTGCCTTGGGGATGGTTCTGCCGTAGCGGTCGGTCTGGGTCAGACCACGATAACCGCCCTTGTCCACGTTCTCCCGGTCGTAGCCTATCTCCAAGGTGATGGATTCCGTCACCAGCTTCTTTTCGGTGAGCCGGAACATCAAGATTTCTGCCATTTCCCGGACAATGAGTTTTGCTTTATCATACGGATAAGGAGTGGAAAGCACCTGTCCCTCGCTGATGCTGTTGGTGCTGGGCTTGTAGCTTTTGATCTCGGCCATACCGCAGGGTTCGTAGCCCCATGCATGGTCGATAAGGATTTCTGCGTCCACGCCAAAAATCTCATACAGTCGATCTTCTCCGTGGATAGAAAACCGTGCCAAGTCCCCCATCGTATAAATGCCGTGGGCTTCCAGTCGCTTGACGGTGCCGGGACCGGTCATCCAGAAATCGGTCAGCGGGCGGTGGCTCCACAGCAGATACCGATAGGACTGCTCGTCCAGCTCCGCAATGCGGACACCATCTTTGTCTGCCGGGATGTGCTTTGCCACAATGTCCATGGCCAGCTTTGCGAGGTAGAGGTTGGTGCCGATGCCTGCCGTTGCGGTGATACCGGTATTGTACAGCACCTCCCGCACCATGGTCATGGCAAGTTCATGGGCACTCATGTGGTAATAGGGCAGATAGCCCGTCACATCAATGAAAACCTCGTCAATGGAGTAGGGGTAGATATCCGCCGGGGACACATATTTGAGGTAGGTCTTGTAGATTTGAGTGGAAACGTCCAGATACCGCTGCATCCGGGGCGGCGCAACGATGTAGCTCAGCCCCAGCGCCGGGTCTGCGTTCAGGGCACTGGCATCAAAAGAGGTGCTGGCAAAGTGGTACCTGCCGTCCTCTCCCCGGACTGCCTTTTTCTGCCGGATGGCAGTTTGCAGCCGCTGGGCGTTGACCTCTTTCACCCGCTGAACGGCTTCAAACAGCCGTGCTCTTCCGGGTATCTTGTAGGCCTTCAGGGAGGGCGACACCGCAAGGCAGATGGTCTTTTCGGTGCGGGATGCGTCTGCCACCACGAGATTGGTGGTCAGGGGGTCCAGATGGCGGTCTACGCACTCCACCGAGGCATAGAAGCTTTTCAGGTCGATTGCCAGATAGGTGCGCGGCGCTGCCATACTTCAGCCCTCCTTTGCGAAAATCACAACTATTTATCTTATTATAATAAATCTTTACGCTGTTTTCAAGATGGAGCGCTATTTTATCTGTGATATAGACAACAAAAAAGAGTGACAGCATTTCAAGCTGAAACGCTGTCACTCTGTAGGAACTGCGTAATGACTGACGATTATCCTTCTACTTTGACCGCAGCACGATCGCTCTTTGCTTTTCCATCCGCATCCAGCGTGATATGCACAAAATGTTCCGGCTTATCATAATCCTTTGTCTCGCCGTCATCGGTATAGTATTCATAGGATGCACCATCGGGAGCATAGGCAAGCAGGCGCAGGTCTGCAAAATCCACATCGGCAACGCTCTGGATCTTTTTGCCGTCCTTGGCAAGGGGCAGAAGGTGTCCCTTGCGCATAAAGAACACCACTTCATCCAGCTCCACCGGAATGTAATGATGGCCTGCCGGCAGCACGCTGGTTTCGATGCGGTTGCTTTCGCTGCACTTTACCCGCACCTGCAGCATCTCCTCCGGCAGATAAACATACCGACCACGGGCATTTTGCTCATATACCGGGGCAATCAACAGGCTTTCACCGATCATCACCTCATCCTCTACCCGGCGGGCAAAGTCGTCCTCCGGGAAGGCGAACGCCAACGGCATACAGTACATGCCGTCGTGCAGGGCAGCTTTCATGTACTCGCTGTAAATGTAGGGCAGCAGCAGGTAGCGCAGTTGTAAAATACCGGCAAAGGCGGCCTTGTTCTTAAAGCGGTAGGGCTCCTGCCGGCGGGTGCCGTTGGCAGAGTGGTTCCGCAGCAGCGGAGAGAAGATGCCCATGCCGTACCAGCGCAGCACCAGATCCTCCGTGGTATTGCTGCCAAAGCCGCCAATGTCGGGGCCTTCGTACAGGAAGCCGCACATATTCAGGGAGGGCATCATGTGCAGTGCAAGCAGAATGTGGCTCCACCAAGAATGGTTGTCGCCGGTCCAGATGCCGCCATACCGGTGCATCCCGATGCAGGCAGAACGGGAGTATATCAAAATGCGCTTGTCCGGCTCCAGCCGCTCAAAAGCCTCGCCTGCCGCACGGGTCATGTTATAACCAAAAAGATTATGTACCTTGTCGTGCCGCATACGCCCCTGTTTGGTGTTGTGGTAGAACAGCTTATAATCGTTTTCGTTGTTGGAAAGCCCTGCCACCATGCCGGTAAAAGCACCAAAGCTGGAAATATCCAGGTTTTGCTTGCTGTATTTCTCAATTTGAGCAAAGGTCTTTTTCAGTCTTTCTTCTGCGTAGAAGATAGCAGGCTCGTTCATATCATTCCAGAAGCCCTCGATCCCCTGATCCAGCAGAACTTTATATTGACTGCCAAACCAAGCACGGGCTTCCGGGTTGAGCATATCAGGGAAGTGTACCCGTCCCGGCCACACACCGGCTACAAAGGGGGTGCCATCCTGATTCGTGCAGAAGTAGCCGTTTTTCACGCCTTCCTCGTACACATCATATCCATCTTCGATTTTGACTGCTGCATCGATGATGGGGACAAGATGGATGCCCTGCGCTTTCATCTCGGCGGCAAAATCTGCAAAACGCGGGAAGCGCTGCGCATCCACCGTAAAGTCCTTGTAATGCTCCATGTAATCGATATCCAAAACCACAGCGTCCAGCGGCATATGATTGGCACGGTAATTTGCCACCACCTCGCGGACCTCGTCCTCGTTCATGTAGCTCCAGCGGCTCTGGGCGTTGCCAAAAGCCCATTTGGGCGGAATATAACTGCGCCCCACCAACTGGCGGAACTGGTGCACAATATCGGTCAGGCTCTCGCCCTCAATGATGTAGAGATCGTAATTTTCCTCGGCCACCGTGATGCGTAAGGTATCCAGGTCGGTGTAGCCGCAGTCAAAGGTCACCTTGCCCGGGTAGTCGATAAAAACGCCAAATGTATCCTTGCCGGACACGATCATAAAATTATAAGCACCGTACAGCGAGGATTTGCCCTCGGTATGGTTGCCGTCATCGGAGCATTTGCTTTCGTACACCCACCCGCGCTTGTTGATACCACGGACGTTTTCGCCAAGACCATACAGGACATCCTGCGGTTCCATGGCATAGGAGAAACCATCCGGCTCCTTGGTCAGATAGGGTATCGTTTCCATCATGGGCAAAAAAGAACCCACTACACTTTCGGTATCAAACGGTTGCCCGTATTGCTTTTTGTAAATCATAGCAAAACACCTCTCCTTTATTTTTTGAATCGTCACAGTGTAAAACGTACCAACGTATTTTTGATGGACAATTAAGAAACTCTGCCGTTGGCTGGAGCAATTGGGGCTTCAGCCTTATCATGCGCCTTACTGCAATGCACAGATCACAGCCACTGTTTCAGCACATCGTTCAGCTTATTCAAATCAAGCGGTTTGGCGATATGCTCGTTCATGCCGGTGTTCTTTGCCAGTTGCACGTCCTCGGCAAAGGCATTTGCCGTCATGGCAATGATGGGCACTTTGCCCCGGCTGCCGGCAAGGGCACGGATCGCAGCAGTGGCTTCGTAACCATTCATGATGGGCATCTGGATGTCCATAAAAATGAGATCGTACCACTTTTCTGGCGCCTCCATCACCTTTTCGACTGCAATTTTTCCGTTTTCGGCGCTGTCGATGGTCACGCCCGTCATGCCTATGATCTCGGTTGTGATTTCACGGTTCAGCTCGTTATCTTCCACAAGAAGGATCCGCTTACCCGCATAGTTTTCCTTCGCAAAGTCTTCCAGATAGTTCCGGGCGTTTTCCTCCTTCTTCCCGGATGTAAACTGCCGCAGAGTTGCCGTCAGACGGGAACGGAACAGTGGTTTTGCCATAAACGCATTCACGCCCGCTGCTCTGGCTTCTTCCTCGATCTCGCTGAAATCAAAGGAAGTCAGGATGATGATCGTAACATCTTCTCCTACCCGTTCCCGGATTTTTCTGGCGGTTGCAATACCGTCCATTTCCGGCATCTTCCAGTCCAGAATCACCGCAAAATAGTCACTGTTGGTCTCATGACGCGCATAGCAGCGCTCCACAGCTTCCTTACCGGTCAGGACCCATTCGCCCGCTATGCCGATCTCCTGAAGGGTCGCAATGGTGCTTTCGCAGCAGGTCTTGTCATCGTCCACAACCAGTACCGGCAGATCGAGCAGTTCTTTTTCCTGTTCCTTCTCGTTCTTCTGAAGCTTCAGATAGACCGTGACCGTGATCTTCGTTCCCTTGTTGGGAGCGCTTTCGACCTGAATGTCACCATTCATCAGGTTGACGATGTTTCTTGCAATGGCCATGCCAAGACCGGTGCCCTGCACCTTGGTCGTCCGGTGATCATCTGCCCGGCTGAACGGCTCAAACATGATCTTCTGGAACTCCGGTGTCATGCCGATGCCGTTGTCCTCGATGGAAAACTCGTAGCAGCCAAGCTCCGAGAAGCCGTTCGGTTTTTCCTTGATCGTAAGGGTGATGTTTCCTCCATCCGGGGTGTACTTGACGGCGTTGCTCATCAGGTTCACAAAGACCTGCTGGATGCGCAGACTGTCGCCGCAGACAGCTTCGTGCTCAATGTGCTCAATATGGACTTCGAGCCGATGTTTGTGCTCGTCGATTGCCGGTTTTGTGATGGTGAGCAGGTTATCGACCAGCTCCGGCAGGCTGAAATCCTCCTCGGCAAGGCTTATTCGCCCGCTCTCGATTCTGGCCATATCCAGCACTTCATTGATCAGTCCCAACAGATGACGACTCGACTTTGTGATCTTGCCAAGGCACTCGACCACCCTGTCCTGACTCTCGATATTCGCACCCGCAATGGCGGTCAAGCCAACGATTGCATTCATCGGTGTACGGATATCATGGGACATGTTGGAGAGAAATTCCGTCTTGGCGCGGCTTGCGTTTTCCGCCGCCCGGTACGCATCCTTCAGTGCCTTATGGGATTCGATCTCGGCCTTTTTCTCCTGTGACACATCCATAGATGCCAACAGTGCTTTAACAAGCTTTGTGCCATCCCACTCCAGCGGAATGAAGGAAGCGATCTTATAGGTGTTCTCATCCATGGAGCAGTATTCAAATTTGTAGATGTCATTCTCGCCCTGCAGATTCTTGCGGATATTTTCCGGTGAAATCAAAGCAGCCAATGCGTCCAGCGGTTCCAGTGTCTTGTACTTTGCAGCTACCTGCTCCACAAAATCATGGTAGGTTCCCGTCGGCGCGTATATCATTTCACCTTGCAGATTATAGAACCGATACCGGTCATTCTCCAGATCGCAGACGACAAAGCGGTCCAGCAGACGCACCATACTCTTGATCAAAAGATCCATCGATGCGTTGTCTGAGGCCATCTGCATCCGCTGTGCCGTCTCTGCTTTGGACTCTGTGATGTCCCGCAAAAAGCTCATCGCATAGTCCGAGTCCCCGATCTCGCCGCGCATGACCACATTGCTGACCCATCGTTCCTCCCCATTCAGAACGATGCGGCACTCCTGACGCAACTCCGTCTCAAGCCCCTTCAATTTTTCGGTGATGTAGGCGCGGTCGTAGAAATCCGTGACCTTCTGTTTGTCCTGTTCGACCACATAGTTGTCCACAAAGAATTTGATCAGCTCGTCCCATGTCTGGCTCTGCTCAAAGGCCGTCATCAAAGAGGGTTCCACTTTGAAAGTATCAAAGGTGTTCTTTTCCAGATTTACATAGTATTCGCAGAGGTTTGCGCTGGTAAATGCACGGTGAAATGCCGCTGCCCGCTGCGCCTGCATCCGGCTTCTTTTTTCCGCGTCAATGTTGCTGATGATTCCGGCAATTCGATTGGCCGAGCCATCCAGACGACGTATCACCTCCGCCGATGCCCGGAACCAGTGGTATTGGCCATCCTGCATTTTCAGTCGATATTCAACATTATATTTTGTAGTATTGGTTTTGTCCGCAATCGTTTCCAAAAGCAGCTGCATTACCCGGTCATAGTCCTCCGGGTGCAGAAGGTTCGACCACGAATCCAGTTTGTTCGGAAAATCCAGAATGTCATGATATCCAAGGATCTGCCGGAACGCATGGCTCCAGTTCACATGAACGATCTCACCGTTTTCATTACACTCAAAATACCATAGTGCAGAATGGATGGATTCATTAACCAGCGCAAGGTTCTCATACGCCCAGTTCATCTGTACTGACATGATCCAAATCGGTGTTCCATCCGTATCGACTGCATCTTTTTGTAGAGACGCACATAGACGGGAGACCCATCTGCCGTGAGGAACTGGCCTTCTCCTTCGCCTTGGAGCTGACGAAAGCGTGCATTGTCAAGGAATATGGCATCTTTCTTATAGAAAAGATTCTTCAGCGAACCCTTTGTCTGCTCCATCAGGGATGCATAGCTGTGGTTCAGATTATGCAGCAGCAGATCACTGACCGACAGGATCGACAATTCGGCATCATAGTACCCGGTAATGGTTCCGACACCGCCATTATGATAGATCGTCTCCTGCATGGCCTGAAATGCATCTTTTCCCAGCCTTACCGTATCGGAAGTGTAGATTTCATCTGTAAGTCTTCTATCGAATTTCATTTTCATCCTCGTAGGGTTTTGATTCTGCCGCGCACTTCAATTCTGGTATGTCTTTTATGGTCAACTGGCATACTGATTTTTGATCAAGCTTGTACAGTATAGCTAGTATAGTATACTTGCGCAGCGTTTCGATTTCAAGCGTTAATTGGCATTGGTTGTGTAAAAAAGAGAGGCCAATCTGCGTAAAAATTTACACAAGTTGATCCCTGTACTTTTCCACAATCCGGCTATCCGTATAGACAGCCGCCCTGCGATGCGGTATACTCGACCCAGATCAACATTTTCAGGAGGGGAAATCATGGCGGGAGAAAACAACAAGGTCGTTATTGTTACCGGAGGAAGCTCCGGCATCGGACGGTGCACGGCATCCGCCCTGAAAGAGAATGGCTGCATCGTCTATGAGTTCAGCCGCAGAAATATCCCTATAGAGGGTGTCACCCATCTGTCTGTCGATGTGACCGATGAAGATGCGGTCAACGCCGCTGTGCAGCAGGTCATCCAAAAAGAGACCAAAATTGATGCAGTGATCAACTGTGCAGGCTTTGGCATTTCCGGTGCGGTGGAGTTTACGTCCATGGAGCAAGCCAAAGCACAGTTTGATGTGAATTTCTTCGGGACAGTCACTGTAAATAAAGCGATTCTCCCCTTCATGCGCCATCAAGGGAAGGGACATATTGTGAACATCAGCTCCGTTGCTGCCGTAGCGCACATTCCGTTCCAGACCTTCTACTCTGCAAGCAAAGCCGCTATTTCCTCTTACTCCTATGCGCTGGCAAACGAAGTCAAGCCCTACGGCATCCAGGTCACCGTCGTAGAACTGGGTGACATCTGCACCGGATTTACAAAGGCACGTCAAAAAAGCATTCTCGGCGATGAAGAATACGGCGGGCGCATCTCCCGGAGCGTCAGTCAGATGGAGCACGACGAACAAAACGGCATGGACCCGGCACGCATTGGACGGTACATCGCCGGTATTGTGGAGAAAAAGAACCCAGCAGTCGTTTATGTTGCCAGTGCACAGTATAAATTCCTGAGCCTTTTGTGCAAGCTCCTGCCTGCCGCAGCACGCGGAAAGATCGTGGGGAAAATATACGGGTAACAGGCGCATTGCTCCGCAAAGCTGCTATATCCGTATTTTGTGGACAACGAAGCAGAGTTGTTCTCCCCGGAGTCCGGAAAAAAGGCAAGCCCTCCTTCATAAATTACAGTAACCGTTTATGATACTATGGGGAGGGGTCGGCATGTTTTTATCTCTTCTGCAATTTTTTGCCACAAAGTTTCTGGTTCTGGCGCTTCATCTGGAAAGCGGCAGCTTTCCGCGGCCCCTCTCTGCCCGGGAGGAAACCGAAGCCTTTTCCGCACTGCGTGCCGGTGACCCTGCCGCACGGGAAAAACTGATCCGGCACAATCTGCGTCTGGTGGCACACATCGTAAAAAAATACTACGCCCTGCCCGGCGATCAAGACGACCTTATTTCCATCGGCACCATCGGCCTGATGAAAGCGGTGGATACTTTCGACTCTGACCGTCGGGCACGCTTTTCCACCTACGCCAGCCGGTGCATTGAAAATGCTATCCTCTCCCCAGCGCACTTTGGGATGGAAAAGAGAATCCACCTCTTTCACGCAATGACGCATCTACGTCAAAATGGATTTTTTGGAGCCGAGAGAGCGGTTCCTTTTTTCTGCTTCAGAGGGTGTCATGTGAGGGTTGTAGTCTAACCCCTCTATACATCTTACAGGTAAGTTTGGCAGGCCCCCGCACCACCGTAGAGGCGCAGGCGTTCTACCGTATGTACCACTCTTATTGATATCCGTCATCTTCCAAAGGTAAATACGAAGTCCACTCGAACCGTCATCGCTCAACCCGGTCTCCGTTACGCTCAGGCATCCGCACTGATTCACAGTCTTCTTCTGGATGAGATCTTCAGTGCCCTTTCTCTGCCGGAACGTACTGCTGTGCAAGAGCGTATTCTCACTGAGATCAAAGGACAAATGCTGGAAGACATTGTTCTTTTGGAAACCAAGATAGCAAACCCCGGAAAGGAAGTTTTTGTACTTCAGTTTCCTATTGGTGAATTTGATATGGTGGTGTTCGATCCTGCCGCCGGTTCCTGCCAGATTTTTGAGATCAAGCACAGTAGGGAAATCGCCCCATTCCAATACCGCCATTTGATCGACTCTGAAAAATGTGCCCAAACAGAACATCGCTATGGTCCCATCACCGGAAAATTTGTTCTCTACCGTGGTGAAGATCAGATCCTAAACGGCATCCAATACTAAAACGTTGAAGAATACCTTCGAAATCTTTAAGACCCGATTTTCCATCTATGCTTCGCATGTGAGGTATGGTAATTTTTCTCCGGTCAGAAGATTTTTCCGTTATACCCCCTTATACCCTTGTCTGAAGGGGTATAATACGCACAAACGCAAAAGCCGTCTGCATGGCCGCCAATGATGCTTTGGCAGCCTACAGACGGCTTTTCCTATCCTATTCTCAAAAAAGCTTTTTCTGCTGTTCCAAAAGGACGGTTTCGATACGCTCTTTCAGCAAAAAGTGGAACTGTTTTGGGTAATAGCACAGATATTTGTCGAGGATCGTATCAATACCTGTTTTATCAATGTTTACCGCAAGCTGCTTTCCGTAAAGAGTTTGTGCCGTATGCACCGTCTGCGTAAAACGGGATTTGAACGGAAGGCACTGTGCCTTTGTCAGATAGGCACGGCTTTCAATTTCAGGGCTGTACAGAGCAAAATCCAGTAAGAATGAATCTCCGCAGTCAAAAATCGGGCAGGGCTTATAACGGGATCTATCCCGGATCAGCGCAATGTTGTTCAGATGTCTGTCCTGATTCAAAAAAAGTGCATCGATCTCAAACAATGTCGTAAGATACTCGCCCATATTTTGCATTCCGGTCGCCTCTTCCATTGCATCCACAAGAAGCCGGATTCTCTCTTTCAAGCTTGTCCTGCGGTTAAATTCTTCCAGATAGCCTGTTCCCAGACTGTTCTTCAGGATCGTATTTGCAGTAATAAGGCTCTCATCTTCCCTTTTGAAGTTTTCACTCACAGAGACCACTCGTTTCAAGCCATGAACCTCAGCCGTATCGACCCAGTAATTTGCCACGGAGATTCCCGGCAGCTGAACTGCATTTGTAAAATTACGCAGGACTTCACTGGAAACAGCTTCTGCCAGTGCCTCAAAGCAGCCATCATCCACCTTATACCAGAGATTTTTCTCCGCATCGAACCATTTTTCCTGATTTCCGCGCGAAGTCGTCACCACAACCCTGTCGTTGGTATGCAGCGTCAAATAATTTCCAGCCATTTGTGATCCTCCGCCATTCTTCCCTGCGTCTTTTCAACAAGCAGAACCGGGTCATATTCCGGAACGCCAACAGCATCCAGATAGTAATCCAAGCCCTTTCGTGTTTTCGGAATGCATCGGTCTGCCAGAAAGGCCAGGAAGTCTTCCCATGAGGGCGTTTCGTTCACACCAAACGCAGTATCCAGTATTTCGTCAACTTTGTTTTCGATGCAGATCTGCTCCGCTGTAAAATCTGCCAAAATCACGGTACACAACGTATCTCCGTCATAATACCGATATTCTTTCAGCTGATGTCCTTTCTGTTCTGCATTTCTGCGGAACAGTTCCGGGTCTGTTGATGCAAGCGGTCGGACGGTGATTTTTTCACCGTCAAAAGAAAGTTCTACCCGGTCCTCTTTTGAAAGTCCCATCGCATGAAGCCACACTGCCGGGAGATTGAGCGAATACTTTTCTGCATTCTTTCCTGCTGTTCCCCCGGCTTTTCTTCTCATAATTTTCACGCTGCGACGATTCATGCACTTCACCTTTCCTTGCAAAAAGAATACCATATTGGCCGCCAACAATCAATGATTTTATTTTGTCAGCAAAATTCCAAAAACTTATGTAACACAAAAAGCCCCACGCTCAACACTGCCTCTAAATCTGACCGTCTCTGGTCAGAACAGAAAAACATATGTTGAGCGTGGGGCTTTGTTTATCGGCTCGGCTGCCAGCCGGGCTTTTGGTGTTCCTTGGGTTTGTAAGTTCCTTTGGTAGTATCGATCACCGCCTGCAGCAATTCGAGCTTCTGCCATGTGGGGCAGTTCAGACGGTCGATTTTTTCGATCACATAGTTGGCGTGGGCGGTTGCGACCCGTTTTCCGAGTTCGTCCCATCCCTCTTTCGTTTTGGGGTAATGTACCACCACTTCAATGGGGGCGCTCTTTCGCATGGCTCACTCACCTCCGATTACATCGCTATCACCTCATTTTTACGGGTTACTGGTTGTCCGCTATTCGCTGCGGTTTCCGCTCAGAACGTTCAGAGCCAGACTGACCAGCAAAGCCATATCAATGCGGAGCATTTCAGCCTTGCTGGCATAGCCCATAAAGCGTTCGATGCGGGATTTACGGCGATTCGTTCGCAAGTGCGTTTTTCTGAATCGATGTGATCATTTTGATCACATCGATCAACCAATAAAGGCCTCCGAATCTCTTTCTTATTAGGAAAAGATTCGGAGGCCTCTGTTTTACGATTTTTTCGGAATAGCGGCTTTCACCAGCAGCATCATGGAACGGCGCAGTTCATCCTTCATGCCGTAAACACTCAGCATCTCTGCAGAGGTTCGTTGTCATATTCGCTGGTATGGAGTGGTTTCACTGGCTGCATTGAACTTCTGATAACATCCAAAATGGTCTGATCCGCCGGGAGCCACGGAACGGAATCAAACTCCTCCTTCGTCAGCCACCGTGCAGCTTCCGCTTCTTTCAGAACAAGATCGCCGGAAACCACTTCACACCAGAAGCAGTCCATGGAAAGATGAAACGCCGGATAATCGTACTCGAGTGTACCAATTAAATCCCCCACAGTAATTTCCGTGTCCAGTTCTTCTTCGATTTCCCGCTTCAGAGCCTGCTGCGGGGTTTCGCCCGGCTCGATTTTGCCGCCCGGAAACTCCCACTGGCCTTTATAGTCGCCATAACCGCGGGCAGTGGCGTAGATTTTGCGTTTTGCCTGCATGGAGTCGCAGATCACAGCGGCCACAACACGAATCGTTTTCATAACGTTCCCCTTTTGGATTCATTATAATGGCCGACCGTCAGAAGTACCACCGACACGATAGAACACCCTGTTTCCTGCTTTTCTTGCAGTAAGCAGCCCCATCTCATGGAATTTCATCACAAACGTCCGAATGGTTGCATACGCAGCGTTTCGGAAATCCTTTTCCAGCTGCTTTGTGGTAAACTCCTCTGCACCATAAGCAGACAGGACATACTCCCAGAGCAGCCGTTCTTTTTCTGTGATTTTTCCTCCCGCAAGAGCAGTTTGATATACCTCAAGATCAGTTTTCGGCGGGACTGCATCCACCTGCAGGCGGTTATAGACCTCATTGCAGAAGTAGAACAGAAAGGGAGTCACATCCGTATAGCCGGAAATCAGAGCATTTCTCTCCACGCGTTCGTAGGCTTTGTAATATGCGCCCTTATTTTCAGCGATGTATCGGGAAAACGGCGTGAACAGTGCCGCAGGATAGCCCTGCTGAACAAGATACCAGAGGTGGAATAGCCGTACAGTGCGTCCATTCCCGTCAAAATAGGGGTGGTAGTACGCAAAGGCAAAGTGCAGAATGGCAGCCTTATGCAGCTCATTGATGCCGTCATTGGCATTCGCAAAATCGACAAGACATTTCATGGCACCGGGAAGCCGCTCTGCCGGAAGTCCCGGTCTGGGTTCTTCACCGCCTACAATAAAAACCTCGCCATGCCGATAAAAGTGGTTTGGCAGTAATCGATCTTCATCCGGGAGATAATCCCCTGTGCTGATCTGATATAGGTAATGCAGATTCTCCTCGGTGATCGCATTCTGACGATTCGCGATAAACTCCAGTCCGCGCTTCATACCATAGATGCGGGCTTCTTGTTCATCACGAGGGGCATAACCATCGAGGATATAACGGATACTGCTGCGGGTCGAGCGGATACTTTCAATTTGAAAAGTTGCATAAATTTCCTCGGTCATCGCCGACAAACCGAAGTTTTGTCCACTGACAGGGACAGAGAGCAACTGCTTCATACCATTTGTTGAAATTTGCACGAGGTTCGGCAGGTAAAACAGCTTATTTCCAGAAAAATCAGTCAACGGCAGAGGCTGCGCAAAGTTTTGCCGCAGCAATTCGGCAAATTCTTTGACGCTGACAGTCGAGTACTTGTATTCCATCCGATTGAGTTCAAACAAATGTTTATCTGAAAGCATTTTGGCAAACTGTGCCCCATCCATTCTGTCCACCTCGCAGTTGATACTTATTGATACTACATAGTATCAATATACCGATTCTTTATAAAAAAGTCAACCGAAACAGGCCGAACCAACTTTTTTCCATACTCTCCGTCAAAATTCCCGTGGTTCCGTCACGGATCACATCTCCATCGGCTTATTCCCCACTTCGTCCAGATACGCGTTCAAAAATTCCGCTGCAAGGCTGTTGGGACGGATGTTTTCTCTGGCTTCCTGTGGGGTGAACCACTTGCAGCGGTCCACTTCGTGGTTGATATGCAGCGCCTTTGCGGTTCTGACGAAAGCCGTAAAGTTGCACATCAGCGTGTTGGACGGCTCAAAAAACTTGGTACGGTTGAATCGGAGGTGCTCTACTTCCAACCCGGTTTCTTCCCGGACTTCCCGTACCACGGCGTGTTCTTCTGCCTCACCGCGGTTCACATATCCAGCCACCAGAATATAAGAGGGCTTGCCGTACTGCTGGATGAGCAGAATTTTCCCGGTTTCCTCATCCACAACAATCATGCTGACTGCCACATTGTACATCGGGAACCGGTATTGCTGGCATTTCGGGCAATAAGGCACAATGCCCTCTTCTTCCAGTTCTTTTTCAATCAACGCCGTACCGCATTCAAAGCAATGCTTCTGAATCATTTTTACACTCCAAACACTGTTTTCGTCAGCCGGATACCTGCTGCCGTTTTCATCGTATGTTCCATAAAGGTTCGGATTGCCTGCTGACCGTACCCGCTTTCGGACGCATTGACGATATAATCCGCCTCAATCAGAATCTGATAGTCAATGCCGTCGATCTGCGCCGGACTATGGTGGTGCCCTACCAGATAGGCCACCCGGTCGATCTGTGCCGCTGTCATGCCGGTATCCGCCAAGAACTCCCGCACCAGCGGGGCACCCTCCTGCTCCTGATATTTACCATTGGTGTTGCCGTATTTTTTGCGGCAGAGCGGGCAGGCGATATCGTGGGTGATGGCCGCCACCTCCAGAATAAACTGCGTGTCTGCGTCCAGCCCCTCCAGCTCACCAATGGTTTTGGCATAGGTCCACACACAGCTCAGGTGCGTGATGTCATGGATATTCCCTTCGGAAAAGGCGATCATCTTTTCCATGATCTGTGCAATGGTCATCATTTGTTTTCACTCCCGTTTTTAATACTTAAATGTTCACCTTGATAAACGCGAACTTATTCTTCAAATCTTTTATGACACTTTGGACATTCTTTAGGGATCGGCCTATAACCAACAAGCGAGCAACCGCAATAAGGACATTTCATCATGGTGAGATGATATACAATACCACCAACAACAACCATTGCACCGATTAGCAGGCATAGGTTTACTCTGTACTCCTTTGCCGTCATTGCTCCTATTACTGCGAGCAATATTCCTATCATCAAAATGATCCAAGAAATGGCAGCCTGCTTTTGTGGGCTATTGTTTTTCATATAATCACACTCCTCTACAAATTCCGATTCATAAAATCCCCGTCAGCGCCACTGCAACCAGAAGGGACGGCAGCAGGTTTGCCACCTTGATGGTTCTTGGCCATACCAGATTGATGCCCACACAAAAAATCAGAATATTTCCTACCAGCGAGAGATTGTTCAGCACAGCGTCCGTCATAAAGCCGGACAGCACTACCGCAAGAGCCGTCATGGCACCTTGCAACACTGCCACCGGAATAAATGAAAACACGCAGCCCTTGCCCATGGAGGACGCCATGATGAGCACAATGATAAAGTCCAGAATCGCTTTTGCTACCAGCGTGGAATGGTCGCCGTAGATGCCATCCTGAATGGAGCCGATGACGGCCATGGCCCCGATGCTCACCGTCAGGGATGCCGACACGAAGCCGTTGACGAACTGGTTGTCGCCGTCACTGCCAGTCTTGTGTTTGAGCCACTCGCCAAAGCGTTCAAACTGTGCATCCAGATCAATAAGTTCACCCAGCAGCGCACCCAACGCCAGCGATAGAATCATGACCATAGAGCCACCGGTGCTCAAAGTTCCGTCTGGCCTAACCGTCAGTATCTTGGAGAGCGTTCCCGCCGCTCCCAGAAACACCACGGAAAAGCCCGTGGCTTTGATGATTGTATCCTGATAGCGCTCTTTCAGAAAGCGTTTGAACAGAATACCCAGCACACCGCCTATCACAATGGCCAGCGCATTGATGATCGTTCCCAATCCCCGCATTTTCGTTTTTCCCTTGCTTACTGATTCCTGTATTTGTTTAAGACTTCATCCGGGATATGACAGTAGCTGCAATCTTCCGGGTACCGCTCCAGATGATGCTGATGCTCCTCTGCACTCCGGACGTAATTCGTCAGCGGCAGCACTTCCACAACGATTTTATCCCGGTCCTTCCTGCTGTCAATAAAGGCTCTTGCTTCTTCCAGATGTCCGGGATTTGTGCTGTAAAGCCCCGTGCGATACTTTTTTCCAACATCAACGCCCTGTTTGTTCAGGCTGTACGGGTCGATGATTTCAAACAGATGCTCCATAAGCTCTGTAACACTGGTACATTTCTCATCAAAGACCACTTTAACGCACTCTGCGTATCCATCATACGGGCCGTCCAGCGTGTTTGTTGTTCCGTTGGCTCTCCCGGCTTCGGTCGTCCGTACACCGGGCACCGTGTCAAAAAAATGCTGGACGCCCCAAAGGCACCCGCCTGCAATGTATACCGTTTCCATACTCTTGACTTTCCTTCTTTTACTGGTACAGTTTGCATCCATGCTCTGTACTCCTTACGGTTTCCTTGCTAGCTGCAAATCGATCCATCATACCAACTCACAAAAAGTGCTTCCGCACCATTGCAGAGTAATTATCATATTGTTGAAAGCCATATCGCTCATAAAATTGGATCGTTTTAGGATCAGACGACATAACTTTCACATACAGAAGCTTTTGATAGAAACTCATGATCCGTTTCATCCGCTCATCTCCAATGTACTGTCCCTGATAAGCAGGGTCCACCAAAAGATAATGCAAAAATGCGACTGTTTCTCCATCATCAAGCGCGCGAACCAGCCCGACCAGCTTATCACCATCCCACGCAGAAATAACTCGTGTGGAATTGTGCATCGCATGGACAAGTTTTTCTGGATAATTGCCGGATTCCCAGTGAACGGATAAAAACAGTTTCTGCAATTCATCGGCCGTGAAATCTTTTGTTTATTTATACTCGATTTCCATGATGCACCCCTTTATAACTTCCACAAATGCGAAGTTGTCTTACTTCTTGTCATTGAAGTAGATGATAAAAGCACCCATTACTGCAATAGCAATGAGCAATCCAAACTCAACCCAATTACCTAAAAGTTCAAGTCCTACGACCGTACCTAAATAACCAACAATCAATGTAACGATTGCTGCCAAAATCGCTTTACCCATATAATCACACTCCTTTGTCAAATTCCGATTTATCAAATAAGAATTTCCGTCAATTTTTCTCTTGATGTGGCTCGCTTCTAAGAGTAGGAGCGAACTGTTCTGTTGCCGGAGACGGACCATTCAGGTCGATCTCCGGCAGTATTTTTGTTATCGCGTATTAAAAAACAGCCGGAACGACTTTCTGCTGCGCTACATCGATGATGCCGTATGTATTCAGTCTGAGTTTTGGAATGACCGGAAGGCTGACGAAGGCGAGGGTCATAAAAATGCCGATGTCTTCCGCTACACCATGTGCCTTGAGGGCATCGTTCAGCGCCTGCATTTTCGCCGCAACGCTCTCTGCGCTTTCGGTGCTCATCAATCCGGCCACCGGAAGCGCAAGTTCTGCCACGACCTGTCCATCTGCCACAAACGCAAGTCCGCCTTTGTTTTTCCGCACGGTGTTGCCGGCCAGCATCATATCGGTATCGTTGTCCCCTGCCACAATCAGGTTATGGGAATCATGTGCGATGCTCGATGCAACGGCTCCGCATTTCAGGCTGAAGTTTCCTAAAAAGCCAATGCCCACATGGCCGGAGTGATGATGCCGCTCAAAAACGGCCAGTTTTACGATGTTGTGTTCCGGGTCCACACCGGGAGCTTTGCCCGGATGCCGTTGGAACGGGATGATTTTTTCCTCCGTAAGCAGCTCGCCCCGGTTCAGGCAGATGACACGCTCCTGCTCCCCGCTTTCCCGAAGTTCCAGGTCCTGCAGTGTGATCTCATCCAAATCGAACGAGTTCATGACACGTGCAAAGCGCGCATGGTCGATTTCAAGCGATGCGGGTTTCTGCACCCTTCCGTGTTCTGCCACCAGCGTGCCGTTCTTGTAAACCTGTTCGACCGTAAAGGATTCAAAATCCGATACTACAATGAGGTTGGCAGCATACCCCGGTGCCACGGCACCGCGCTGCTTGAATCCAAAATACTGTGCCGGAACCAGCGTCGCCATTTTGACGGCCACTGCCGGGTCCGCCCCCAACCGGATCGCTTTACGGATGTTGGAATCGATGTGGCCGCTGTCCAGTAGGTCACCGGGGTGCTTATCATCCGTCACCAGCATACAGCGGCTGCAATAGGGCTCCCGGAACAGCGGCATCAGGGCCTCCATATTTTTTGCAGCCGTTCCTTCCCGGATCATGATGTATTGTCCGCGCCGGAATTTTTCCATGGCTTCCTCGATGTTGGAGCACTCGTGATCGGACTGAACGCCTGCCGCAATATAAGCATTCAGGTCCTTATCGCTCAAGAGCGGTGCATGGCCATCCACGATCTTTCCCGCTTCGGTGCAGTCGCGGATCTTCTGCAGGATCTTCGGGTCACAGCGCACCGTTCCGTAGGCATTCATCAGTTCCGCAAGCCCCAGCACACGGGGATCGCCGTAGTAAGGCCGGAGCTGTTCTGCGTTCAGCACCGCACCGGATTCATCCAGATCCGTGGCCGGAACACAGGAGGGCAGCATGAAATAAACCGAAAGGGTCAGATTTTTTGTCGTTTCCAGCATAAAATCCAAGCCTTCCAGCCCCGCAACGTTCGAGATCTCGTGTGGGTCTGTGACCACCGCAGTGGTACCGTGGGGCAGCACTGCCTGCTCGAAAGCCGGACCACAGAGCATGGAGCTTTCGATGTGGATATGCCCATCGATCAGGCCCGGGCAGACATATTTGCCGTGCAGATCAACTTCTTTCCGGCCATGATACGTGCCCACGCCCACGATCGAATTTCCGCTGATGGCAATATCAGCGGTGTCGATCTCATCGGTAAACACATTGACGATTCTGGCATTTTTCAAAACCAGATCGGCCAAAGCATCTCCTCTGCCTGCCGAGATCCGGCGTTTCAGCTCATCAGACAGCATAGAAATATCTCCTCTCTCTGAAGTTCGATTTTCTCACCTATGGATTGGTTCTGCCCTTATTCTACCACGCCTTGCCGCTGCGGAAAAGATGTCGGGAAACTAAAATGGCCCCGGAGGGCTTGTTACAGCTCTCCGGGGCCACTTTATGTGCGTTGTGCTTTGGCGCAGACCGTCAGCACTCCACTGCCACCTTGATCACGCCGTCCCGTTTCTTTTCAAACAGCTCGTAGCCCTCTGCGATCCGGCGCAGGGGGTAGGTGTGGGTGATGAGCGGTTCGGTATCGATCTTGCCTTCTGCGATGAGACGCAGCGTTTCTTCACAATCGCAGCCATCCACGCCGCCGGTCTTGAAGGTAAGGTTTTTGCCGTACATCTCCGGCAGCGGCAGGGTCTGTGCCTTGTCGTACATCGCCACCACGGTCACGATGGCGTTGGGTCTTGCGCACTCCCACGCCAGCCGGAAGGTAGTGTCTGCCCCTGCCACCTCCAGCACCACATCGGCCCCGCCGTGGTCGCTGTGGGCACGCACAAAGGCGGCGCAGTCCTCCGGCTGCACGGTGAGCACCTGCGGGTAGTGCCGACGGATGAACTGCAGGCGGCTTGCGTCCTTTTCACAGACGATGATGCGCTTGGGGCTGTGCAGCATGACGCACAGCAGCGTGCAGATGCCGGTCGGCCCTGCACCGAGGATCAGCACGGTATCCTCGGGGGTGATTTCCGAAATGCGTGCCGCCCAAAAGCCGGTGGCCAGCACATCGCCCACCAGCAGCGCCTGCCGATCGGTAACGCCGTCCGGGATCTTGTTCAGTCCCTGATCCGCAAAGGGCACCCGGACATACTCGGCCTGCCCGCCGTCGATGCGGCAGCCCAGTGCCCAGCCGCCGTTTTGATCGGTGCAGTTGTTCACAAAGCCTTTTTTGCAGAAAAAGCACTCTCCGCAGAAGGTCTCCACGTTCACCGTCACCCGGTCGCCGGGTTTCACATTGGTCACCGCACTGCCCACTTCTTCTACGATGCCCACCATCTCGTGCCCTACCGTGATGCCGGGCACCGCCCGGGGCACGCTGCCGTGCTTGATGTGCAGATCGCTGGAGCAGATACTGGCAAGGGTCACCTTTACAATGGCGTCCCGCTCGTGCTGCAGCACCGGCTTTGGTTTTTCCATCAGGGCAAACGTTCCCTCTGAAACATAGGTATAGGTCAGCATGCTTTTTACCTCCACGCGCTTTGATCTTTCCGAACGGAGTATACCGCAAAAGTCAGCCGCTCTCCCGGCTCACAGGATATACTCCATCTGCCGTTCCTTTGTTTTCATACCCATTTTTTCGTAGAAGTGCTCTGCCGAGGTGTTTCCTGTCCAGACGTTCAACGTCACCTCATAGCAGCCTTGCTCTTTTGCCTGCTGTTTCACATATTCAAACAGGCTTTCTCCGATGTGCTGTCCCCGTGCCTGCTGGTCAACGCACAAATCGTCGATGAACAATGACTTAAAGGGCACCATATTCGTAGAAAATGGCTGCTCCTGCATTTGACAGAAAGCGTAGCCCATACACACATCGCCCTCGTTCACGGCAACGTAGATGGGTCTGTCCTCCTGCTTCAAAAGCTCTGCCAGCTCGCGGACGGTGTATTTGGTGGTGCCGGAAATAAAAACATCGGGACGGATCTCTGCGTGGATCTGCAGCACCTGCCCCAACAGCGCAAGAAGTCTGGGAATATCTTTTTCCTTTGCCTTACGGATTCTCATTTTACGTTTCCTCAAATCTTTCTCCGGGCCGCTCGTTTTCCTGCGGCGGCTCCGAATTCCATAGTGAAATACCTCCATAAATTCTGAGTTGCTGTTCTCAGTATACCATGTTTTTCCCTTACGGAAAAGATAGCGAAACAAAAATGCCCCCGGAGGGCTTGTTGCGGCTCTCCGGGGGCATCTTATGTGCGTTGTGCTTTGGCGCACACGACCGGCGTTTTACTCGATCTCGATCAGGTTCGGGTTCTCAGGCAAAGCCTTCGTCTGCTGAGGAGCAGGCAGCTCGACGTGCAGGACGCCATCCTCGAACTTTGCGTGGATGTCTTCCTTCTTCACATCGCCCACGTAGAAACTGCGCGCGCAGGTGCCGGAGAAGGTCTCGCGGCGGATGTAATGACCCTTCTCATCCTTCTCATCATTGCTGTGATTACGGACGGCCTGAATGGTCAGGTAGCCGTCGTTCAGATCCATCTGAACGTCTTCCTTCTTGCAGCCCGGCAGGTCAACAGCTACTTCGTAGCCATTGTCCGTCTGTTTGACATCGGTCTTCATCATGTTTGCACCACGCTTACCAAAGGCGCCACGAGCCTCACGGTTCATAGCACGTTCCAGTGCAGCGTCATTCCAGAACGGATCGAAGAAATCATCGAACAGGTTTTCATGGAAAACAGTCGGCATAAGCATAAATCATTCCTCCAATCCCGGCGTTCGGGTCGGGGCAAAAAATCTGAAGCGTCCACTCGGAAAGGCTTTCCGGGGAGCCTTGCGGTTCTCCTTTTGCCCTTCCTCCTGAGCACGCCACTGTTATAGCACCGCTCATTAGCAGTGTCAATAGAGGAGTGCTAAAATTCATAAAAGAATAATACTTTTATAAAATCCTATGCAATCTTTTCAAAATTCAGTCGTATCATCGTGTTTTTATCATTTCTGCCGGTACATCGGCGTAGACAGATATTTCATGCCGTTGTCCGGGACGATGACCACGATGTTCTTTCCCTGATTCTCCGGTCTGCGGCCCACCTGCACCGCTGCGTGCAAAGCCGCTGCTGCCGATGTGCCCAGAAACAGTCCTTCCGCCCGCAGCATTGAGCATGGAAAGCGCAGCCCGGTCTTTCACACTGCCGGTTGGGTTGAAGAACTCCAGCTTTGCCAGCAGGTGCGCCCCGCACTGCTGCTGCCGCTCAAAGCGGTCCAGCTCCATCAGCGGGGTGCACCCCACCAGTTCCTCGATGGAATGCACCAGTCCTGCCATTGCTCTCCCCTCCCGATTTTCGGCTCAAACCAGCTTGTCCGGCGTCACATCCAGAATGTCGTTAAAGTAGTTGTTGGCGATCATCATCACGCCCATCGCCGTGATGACCACGATCTCTTCCTCCGTAAAGTTTGCCTTCAGCTTTGCAAACAGCTCTTCCGGCACATGCTTGGGGTCCTCTGCAATGGCCCGACCGTATTCGATCAGGATCTCCTCTTTGGGAGTGAATGCAAAATTCTCAAAGTCGATGCCGTTTTTCTTGAGCAGATTCTGGAAGTAAATGCTGCACACAAGGCAGCCGTTTTTCTGGGAAATAGCATATTCGTAAAAATCGGCTGCACGCTTGCCGATGAGCCGCTGCAGTTCATCATCCAGCGCATAAGAACCGGCCTCCACAGCATTGAATGCCGCTGCATTGTGGAGCAATGTGCGCTTTTCTGCGGTCAGAGCGTGGCCGTCCGCCAGATGGTCTGCAATGATTTTCTGGATCGCTTCCGGTGCAGTTTCCGGGTTGATTTCGCTGATTCTGGGCATAACAAAACCCTTCCTTTCACTTTTTTGTTCGACGAATTGCCTGTATCATATGCCCATTTACATACCATGTCAATAGGTATATTACTTTTCGCAGCAATTTTTCAGCAAAAAGTGATCAGAAGGGTTGTTTTCTGCACGCCTGTTTCATATTTTCGACTGCTCATCCAGCACCCAAGGCCAGCACTGCATTGCGGACGCACTCCGGGCAGGGGCACAGCACCGTATCGACCTTGATGCCCTTCAGGTCTTTGCAGATGGTCGCACCGCGTTTTTCCTTGACTGCCTGTACCAGCTACGGGGCGTTCCTCTGCCGTCCGTAGCGATGCCCGAAAATTTTGATCGATGGCTTTCAATCATTCATGGTATATCTTTTTTACTCCATTCTCTGAATCACCGCACCCAGCCATCGGCACAGGGTATCGCCTGCCTGATTTGCGATCTCCAGCACGCGGGCGTGGCTATGCTTGACCGTCTGGATGCCGGTGGCCATGTTAGTGATGCAGCTGACGGCCAGTACCTTCATGCCCATGTAGTTGCAGACCATGGTTTCCGGCACGGTGCTCATGCCCACGGCATCGGCTCCCATCCCCGCAAAGGCGCGAATTTCAGCCGCCGTTTCATAGCAAGGGCCCATAAAGCCCATGTAAACGCCCTCCTTGTAGGCAATGCCCAGTTCATCGGCGGTCTGCTTGGCAATGTTCCGCAGTTCCAGACTGTAAGGTTCGGTCATGTCCGGGAAGCGGGGGCCGAAGCGCTCATCGTTGGGGCCAATGAGGGGGTTCGTGCCCATCATGTTGATGAAGTCGGTAATGAGCATCAGGGTGCCCGGCGCAAACTCCCGGTTGATGCCGCCGCAGGCGTTGGTCAACACCACCTTTTCCACGTCCAACAACTTGAACACATAGAACGGGTAGCAGACTTCCTTCATGGAGTAGCCCTCATAGAAATGGAAGCGGCCTTCCATGGCGTAGACTTCCGTGTCCCCCAGCTTGCCAGCCAACAATGCACCTTTGTGTCCTGCCACCGTGGATACCGGGAAGTTGGGGATATCCTTATAGGACAGTTCTTCCATGTCCGTAAAGTCCGCGGTCAGCTTGCCAAGGCCGGAGCCCAGCACCACCGCGATCTTCGGGCGCTTCTTCGTGTGTGTCTTGATATATTCCGCACTTTCCAGTGCCTTTTCATAAAGATGTTCCATACCATTCTCTCCTTTTCCCAAAAAATTCGATATACTCTCTGGGTTCAGTATATCGGATTTTTCAGGCCGATGCAAGACGCCCTTCATCGAGTCTTATTAAAAACCAAGGAGCAGATACTTCACATCACGAGTGTGTTGTATCTGCTCCTTGGTTCTCCGAATGTCTTATCTCTGGCCGATGTTCCACCGAAACAGCTCATATCCTTCCCGGATATCCTCCGGCAGACGTTTCAAAGTCTCGTCCCGCAGTTCCTGCGGCATCCCATAAAAGGCTTCGGCAATGCCGCCGGTGATGCAGGCAAGGGTGTCGCTGTCGCCGCCCAGAGAGACCGCATTGCGAAGTGCATCCTCAAAACTGACGCTTTCCAGAAAAGCAATGATTGCTTCCGGCACAGTTTCCTGACAGGTCTCCACATGATGATAGGTCGGCCGAATTTCATCGCAGGTACGGTTCAGGTCATAACCGAAGGTCTGCTCCACATATTGTTTGATTTCCGGCTTGCTGTGGCCGGTACGGGCCAGAAAAATCACTGCCGCCGTGGCCTGCGCGCCTTTGATGCCCTCCGGGTGGTTGTGGGTGACTTCAGCGGTCACTTTTGCCATTTCCAGCGTTTTGTCCAGCGTATCGAACAGCCAGCCGTAACCGGCATGAGGGTATGTTTCTCCCCAAATGCGCATCTCGCTCTTTGTTTCTTCAAATGTTCTCTCCGGGATGCCTTTACCTGCAATCAATCCCCGTGCCACCGCAACGGTCATGACCGTATCATCGGTGAAGTGCGATTTTTCGCTCAGCAGCGGAAAATCCTTGTGCTTGTAATTGTTGTGGTCAAATTCATAGGGACTGCCCACGATGTCACCCAAGATTGCTCCTAACATGGCTGTTTCCTCCCTTACCTATGATGCCGCTTCTGGAAATCAGCTTCGATTTGTTCTTTCCACTCTGCGCCGATGGACGCGCAGCAGGGTGCTTCCCGCATCCGGGAGACTGTCTCGCTAACAACGTGGTAGTTGACCGCCACGCCCTGTGCGTCATTCTCAAACCGCACAGCCCGGTCGGACGAGATGCCGAAGCGGGCAGCTTCCTTTACGGCGTCCATGTTGGCACCGAGGAACAGGAACTCCCAGCCGTACTGCTCTTTTTCCCGCTCGATCATCCGGCGGATCTTCTCATAGCTAAACCGTTTGCTGGCGTTTTCCAGTCCGTCCGTGGTGATGACAAAGATGACCCTTTCGGCGCGCTCATTCTCCGGCAGATGGCGCTGAATGTTCACCATCTTCTCCACGCCGTAACCAATGGCATCCAGCAGGGCCGTGCAGCCACGGACATAATAGTCCTTTTCGGTCAGCGTTGCAACAGCCTTCAGCGGGAAACGGTCGTGCAGCAGCTGCACCTCATGGTCAAACAGGATGGTGGTCACGTTGGCCTCGCCCTCCTGCTCCTTCTGCCGGGTCAGCATAGCATTGAACCCGCCGATGGTGTCCTGCTCCAGCCCGCCCATGGAACCGCTGCGGTCCAGAATGAAAACAAGCTCGGTAAGATTTTTCTTCACAACAATGCCCTCCGTTTTGTGGTGTATCGCTTTCGTTGGCAAAAGGATACCACAAACCGGAGGGCAAAAGGTCAACGGGCAGGCGACAAATCACGCACCCAGCTGTTCCTGATCGTATTCAAACAGTAGCGTATTGACCTGATTGATGTTATAGATTTTGTGTTCCAGGCAATACCGCACGATCCAGTCCCAGCAGAGCTGGACAAATCCGAACTTTTTTTCCTCCACCGAATTGGTGGTCAGAGTGTCCTCAAAACAGACGGTTTGGGTGCCATCCTTGTAGTTGAACGTGATCAGCATCCGGTCATCGTACAGGAAAATGGCATTTACAAAAATTTCAATCAGCGCTTTCCGCTGCTTTTTCAGCGAAATATCGAGCTTTCTAAATTTCATCAGCCAGAATCGGATGAAATCCTCATTGAAGCTAGGCTTCTTCAACTTTTCGTCTGCAATTTTGCAGTCAGTTCATCTTTCTGGATTTCCAGCGCTTCCAGACGCTCTTTCATTGTCCGGGTGTACAAGCCGTCCTCGATTGCCTTCATCAGGATGTCCAGCTTTTTGTTGACCTCTCGCAGTTGCTTTTCCAGCAGCGGGATCGTGGTATTTTCCTGATTCTGGACATCCATGACGAGCTGAACGATCTTGTCGATCACCGCATCGTCCTGAATCAGCTTCATGGTCTCCCGGACGACCAGATCTTCCAGCCAGTCCTTCTGCACGGTCTTTTTGTTGCAGCCCTTACGCCGCTTGACGTTGGCGCATACTTATATTTTTTCAGCAAGTGCTTCACCATCTTACGCATACTCGCACGGGCAGTTTCTTTTTCTGCAGGTCTACTACGCTCCCATTACTGAATTTCTGCGTTTCCAGCCATCTCCATTGCAGCGTTCGATTGACACAGGTTGAGTTATCGGCAGATACAGCAAACACAACGGGCGGCTCTGGTAACAGAGCTGCCCGTTGTGTTCGTTTATGAAAAGGAGAACTTAGATCTCATACCACTTGATCTCGTTGGCATCCAGATGCAGAGCAAAGCTGCTGCCGTCTGTGGTGTAAACGGTGGTGTCCTGCGGCTCGTACGTGTTGTTCACCACACAATACTTGCCGTTCTTGACGTAGGCGTGAACTTCTACATTATAATTGGAGCTGAACCATGTATGCAGTTCCTCCTCGCTGTGGGCACTCCACAGGATAGCGCGGTAAAGGGTGCGGCTGTTGGCAAAACTATAAGGCACACCGCTGATGTACACGGCACGACCCTTGCCGAAGTCGTGTGCCGCCATCTGCACTTCTTTGTTTCGCTGCACCAGCACTTCGGTGCCTTCCAGCGCATAAATATTCCTCTTGCCCTCGCCAAAGTCGATGGGCCGGTCGGCATCCTGCAGAATGAAATGGTCCGGGTGTTCTTCCCAGTTGTACTTGTCGTAGTTGAGGGTGAAGCCGTTTTCTTCCTCCACGCCCAGCACGCTGGCAAGCTGGAGAATGTGGCCCTGATACGGGTGACCGGAAGGCTCACCCACGCCGATAAAGCCGCCGCCGTTCCAGACGAACTTGCGGATAGCGGAGGAGATCTCCGGGTCTTCCCACCAGATGCCGCCGGTGTGTGCGGTGTCGGCATCGCCGACATTGATAATGACATCCAACGAATCCAGCAGATGCGGGTCGTTCTTGATATCCTCAAAGCTGATAAACTTCACATCAAAGGGCGCACCGGACAGCATCTCAATGACACCGGCATAGCTATAGTTCTGCTTGTAATAGAGGGCGTGATGCACCATGTGACAGCCCCAAGCCCGCATTTTGCCCCAACAGTTCAACACGGCCACTCGCTTGACACAGTAGGGTGTGGTGTCCTTGATGTTCTCGTACAGTTCGCGGAACTCGTTGCAGACGCTCTCCACGTAGTCCACGAACTCCGGGAACTGCAAGGCCAGTTTCAGATAGCCGCCATAGCCGATGCGGTCGATGGGCTTGCGCAGGATAGCGCGGCGGGCTGTAACCCAGTTCTCCTTGGCTTCCCGCACCGGGTCGCCGCCCTCGTGGAAGGTGTCAGGGAAGAAGTACGGCAGGAAACGGCCCTCGGTGTACTTCACGCCCTCAATGTCAGAGATCAGGCGCAGGGTGGAGCCGTTGCCCACGCTGCCCACTACGGCATCCAGTCCGATGGTCTTGAACTCCGGCATGAAAGGTTCGGTGCCGATCCAGTGATCGCCGAGGAACATCATGGCTTCGCACCCGCACGCGTGGGTGATGTCCACCATCTCCTTGGCAAGCTTTGCCACCTCGTGGCGCTGGAAGGCCTGAAAATCCCGGAATTCCTTGCTGGGCACCCGGTACTGGTTGTTATAGTAGCCCTGATCGATGATGTACTCCGGGCGGAACTTGTAGCCCACTTCCTGCTCAAACTGGTTGAGGATATAAGGGCTGACCGAAGCAGAGTATCCATACCAGTCCACGAATTTCTCCCGCTTCAGCTCGTCGAAGATCAGGGTGAACTGGTGGAAGAAGGTGGTGTAGCGGATGACGTTTACATAGGGGTGCTCTGCGATGAACTTGCGCAGGCGCTCCATGGAATACTTGTGGGTCTTGGGCTGACGCACATCAAAAGTGATCTGGTGCTCAAAGTTCGTCCAGCCGTTGGTGGTGGCGTTGTACATGTGCACCGGGTCCCAGATGAGGTAAGCCAGAAAACTGACGGTATACTCATGGAACGGTACGGCCTGTACGGTCACACTGCCGTCGGCGTAGCTCCACTGCTCCGGCGGCACGGGCTGACCGGTGGTTCGATCCATGACCTCCCACCAGCGGGTGATATCATCGTTGGTGTTCACCTGCATCAGCTCCGGGCTGATGCCCTTCATCAGCGGGATGGTCACGGTGTCGCCGGGTGCGGTGTAGAAGCCGGTCATGATGTAGCACTGCTGCACCTCGTCCGGGTTTGCTTTTGCCCATGCGTTATCCTTGCGGGTGGTATAGTAGGTGGAGTAGATCTTGGCGTCCGCATCCTTGAGCTGTTGCGGAAAGTCGGTACCGTCGCAGTCGCGGATGGCATCGGCACCCCACTTTTTTAAGATCTCCAGTGTTTCGGGCACAACGTCCAAGTCTGTGGGAATGGTCACGCGCCCGGTCTTTCTTATTTCATCCATGGGAAACTCTCCTTTGCCTCTCTTTGAATCGTAGGGGGTCAATCGTAGGCGGCGTTATACAGCGCCAGCACAGCCAGCAGCAGCGCTACGCCCACCAGCATGATGCCAAGCCCTGCCAGCTGCCCGGTCATTTTCCAGCCGGACACCACCAGCACCAGTGCCAGCACGAACAGCACCAGCATCAGTACCATGCGCAGGGCGGGATGGTTTTTCCAGTATGCTTTCATCGTTTGTCACCTTAACCTTTCAGGCCGCCCACGGTCATGCCCTGCGTCAGCTGCCGCTGCACGCAGATGTACAAGATCAGGGTGGGCAGCATTACCAGCACAAGACCTGCGTACATGGTGCCGTACTGGGCGGCGCTCTGCTGCGCCTGCATCAGGTTCAAAAGACCTACCGGCAGGGTGCGGGGTGCCTTGGTGGAGCTCATCAGGGTCATGGAGATGATATACTCGTTCCAGAAGGACAGGAAGTTGAACAGGATAATGGTGATGATGGAGGGCTTTGCCATGGGGAAGATGATGCGGGTCATGGTGGAAAAATAGCTTGCACCGTCGATGTAGGCGGCCTCCTCAAAATCGTGGGGCAGGGTGGCAAAGTAGCCCGACAGCAGGTAGATGGTAAAGGGCAGCGCGGTGGCGGCGTATACCACCGCCAGCACCACCAGATTGTTCAGCAGAAAGCCGCTACCAAAATGGCTTTTCAGCCACACATCGCCGTCCCGCAGCATCAGGAAGATGGGCACCACGATGTAGTTCACGTTGATGAACAAGCCCGCCATGAACAGGGTGTTCAGCACCTTGCACCCCTTGAAGTGAAAGCGGGACAGGCAGTAGGCGGCGGGCAGGGCAACGACCAGCAGCAGCGCCAGCGCCAGCGCGGTGACGATGACCGAGTTGAGCATATATTCGCCCATTTTCGCGCCGTTCCATGCGTTGACAAAGTTCTGCCAGTAGAACCCGGCGGGCAGTGCCCACGGGTTGCCGTAGAACTCTGCATTCTGCTTGATGGAGGCCATGAACACCCATGCCACCGGCACGATGATGGTAACGGCCAGCAGAACCAGCACAAAATAGATGAAAAACTTGTACAGACCTTCCGCAGAGCGGGAAGATTTTTCGGTGGTATTCTGCATCTTCTTCCCTCCTTAAAATTCCAGCGTATCGCGGTTGGTGACCTTGTTGACACAGGCGGACAGGGCAAACGAGAACAGGAAGATTACCACGCCGATGGCCATGCTGTAACCGTAAAGACCGGCGTCCTTCTGGCTGTACATATAGCTTAGCGCCACATCCGATGCGCCGTTGGGGCCGCCGCTTGTCATGGCCTTGACGAAGAGGAAGGCCATGTTGATGGTGGAGATGATGAAGAAGGTCAAAGTGGTGCGGATATTCGTCCAGATGAGGGGGATGGTGATCTGGAAGAACTGGGTCAGCCGCCCGGCACCGTCCAGATTGGCGCTCTCGTACAGGCTGATGGGCACGGCAGACATGGAGGCCATATACATGACCATGTAGTAGCCGATGGCCTGCCACACCATGGCAATGATGATGGAGGGAATGACCAGCTTTTCACCCTTCCACAAAATGGGGTCGCTCATGTTGCGGAACAGACCGATGATGCTGTTCAGCATGCCGTTTTCCGGCTTATAGATGGCAGAGAAGATGCCGGAGATGACGACCACCGACAGGATGTTGGGGATATAGAAGATGATGCGGAAAAAGTTCTGTCCTTTGATCTTCTCCCGGGTGAGGATGGCGGCAAATACCAGTGCAAAGGCGAAGGTGATCAGGGTGACCGTTACCACCAGCAGGATCATATTCTGCATGGAGCGGATGAACTGGGCGTCCCGCAGCAGATGCTGGAAGTTTTTAAGCCCCACAAAGGTCTCGTTGGGAGAATAGGCACCCCGCTCATACAAACTCATGCGGAACACGTTGAGGGTGGGCAGGATCATAAAGAGGAAAAACAGGATGGTAGCCGGTGCCACACAGAGGAATACGAACCGTTTGCGGCTTTTATCCGTTCTCATAGGGGATTGACCGCTCCTTTCTTGATGGTACTGTACAGCCCAAAAAAGCGGAGGCGGTAAAAACCGCCCCCGCTGGGCAGGGCTTAATTACTCGATGATGTTGGCGCGCATCTGGTCGCTGGCGGACTTGATGCCGTCGATCCACTGCTGCTCGGTCATGCTGCCGGACACCAGAGAGTTGACAGGGTCGAAGAACACGGTGCGCACTTCCACGCCGGGGATGGCACTGAAGGCTGCAAAGTTGCCCATGGCGGCCTTTGCGCCGTTGTCGTAGATGGAGTAGAACATCTTGTTGTCGCCTTCCAGACTGTCGGCGATGCCCAGCACAGGCTGGATCGCGCCGCTCTCGGCAAACAGCTTGCAGGCCTCGTCACTGTACAGGTAAGCCACGAACTGCTTGGCGGCATCCTGATGCTCGGCACCGGCGGGGATCCATGCCTGCTCGAACCAGGTGTAGCTGTAACCATCGCCGCCGGCCTTGACAGCGGGCAGGGCGGTCATGCCCCACTCAAAGCCGTCTGCCCGGGGAGCCTCGGCCATCTCGCCCACGATCCAGGTGCCGTTGGGCATGAACAGGGCCTTGTTGTCCAGCACCAGCTGCTGGTTCTGGGTAAAGTCCTGATCGTTGGCC